>Ga0247727_10002757_pt1 | contig 39707 bp, 28 predicted proteins | sample WisWelCaveWW1625_FD_202498 | JGI IMG/M metagenome (GOLD analysis project Ga0247727, IMG submission 202498) | Biofilm microbial communities from Wishing Well Cave, Virginia, United States - WW16-25 | ecosystem: Environmental > Aquatic > Deep subsurface > Groundwater > Cave microbial mat | place... | reverse complement strand
GCCAAAACCATGAGCAAAAAAAGTCCGCTGAGAAAAACCAAAATGCCGGAGCCTTCGTGCAGAAAGCTCATCGCCGCTTCCGGGCTAATAAAGATTCCGAGCATGGCCAGTATCATCAAGCGAAAAATATTGGCAACGATGGCGACCGGTACGGCGGAGAGGAACAGCACCCAACGCCAAAGATTCGGCATCGTGGTCAGGTGTGCAATCAACGCCGCAAGCGTAACGAGAACCATGATCGAACGCAAGCCGCTGCACGCTTCGATCACTTCCAAGCTAAAGCCGGAGAAGTGGAGGATGTTGCCTTCTTGTTGCCCGGCCAGGCCCAACGCACGCAGCATGCGAAACGCGCCCGTGCTCGCAATTTGTTGCAACGGAAAAGTCAGGCGATAATAGATCACATAGGGCAGAGGTATCATGAAGCCGAGATAGAGCAACGGCACACTGATTTGTCGAAAGAAACGCCGGCCTGCAAAATAAACCACCAAGCCATAAAGCGTGAGCAGCATGGCGGCGCGCGCGACGAACCACTCCGCGCCGGCATTCGCTACGGTGTAGAGCATCATGCCGAGAAGGCACAATGCGAACCCCAAGCCGAATGCCGGTTGCAACGGCGCCTTTTGCCACGTGCTCCGTTTTTGCCAGAGCAGATAGCCAGCAATGACCGGCACGAGAAAGCCGTGCTCATAATTCGGATCAATCGTCCAATCGCGCACGAGCTCGCGGAACGCGGGATAGAACAAGACGAAGAAACCGAACGACACGAGCACGAACGGCAGCCATGACAGCGCCTTGAGTTGCACGAAGTTCGTGCCCGCTTTTTGAGATTTAGCAGATTGCAGCATCGTCGGTTTCAAAGGGAGTATCGAGTATCTCAGAAATTCCCCTCATGCGTTTTGACGAGCAAGTTCGTTAATGTTCAGCCACGGCCAGGCCGTGGCTTTAGCTGTTCATCAGCACTTCAGAGCAAGCCACGGCCAAGCCGTGGCTGAACGAACATGATTACCGCGTTCTCATTGCGCCGGAGCTTGCACGTGTGAATTGGCCAGGCGCGGCAGCAATGCGCTGAAAACTCCGGCGAGTTTTGCCCCCATTAAGCGATGATACTCGGCATTGGGATGGCCGTCATCGGGAATGGAAAGGTGCTTTTGCACATATGCCTTCGCCTCCTGTCCGGCGATTTCAGGCACGTCGCCGGAAGTGAGGACAACCACTTTGATATCCGCGGCGTTCGTTTCGAGCTTGCGCAGGCGCCGCGCCAACCCCGCGCCCACGAGCGAATCATCCGCATTGAGCACAAAAAATACGGCGGGAATTTTATGCGCTTGAGCATAAGCGGCGATGCGCTCCCAATAGGGCTCGTGCGTTTCCAGGAGATAAGCCAACCGTTGTTCGGGGCGCAAGCGCGCAGCGAGGCCGGGTTGCGCTTTGTTGGGCTTGTGGTGTTGATAGAAAAAATCGATCCGGCGCAATAAGAACGCCGCGAACGGACTAAAGGCCAAAATCATTTTGCGCTGCTGCGCTTCTTCCAAAAAGACGGCCTTTTCTTCCGCGCTCTTCGGCAAAACAATCTTGTCCTTTTCGGAGACGAGAATGAGCAGAAGCCGAGGCTGAAATTGCGCGGCGTGCTTTTCCATGAAAACCGCGTGTTGATACGGCCCCCAGCCGGCGCTGCCGGCATTCAAGACCTCGATCGGCCAGCCGCGATTTTGCAGTTGTTCCTGCAATTGCGCCGTCCACGTTTCATGATCCCGCACGCCGCTGCCGAGCGCATAGGAGCTGCCCGTGGCGAGAATGCGAATCCGTTCGGGCGCGTTGATCGCCACTTCCGGGCCGCGCAGACCGCGGCTGTTGATGGACATGAGCGGCGACTTGCGCGTCATGCCTGCCATCCACACGAAGCCGACTTGATTGGGCCGAATGCGGGAATACAACTCTTCATCCGCGTCGTACTCCAATTGGTTTTCGTGCGGCAGAAGGCGAAAATCCAGCTCGCCGTAAACGAGGAACAGCAAAAAGAACGCGCCCGCGTAGCCGAGTTTTTTTAAACTTGTTTTCATGAGTAAAATGCGGCAATCACATTTTGATCTGCCACGGCTTGGCCGTGGCATTTATAGTTCACGCACAATAAACCGCAAGCCCCGGCCAAGCCGTGGCTGAACATGCTCTAAAACTGAAAGTAAATGAAGTCCTCGCCATGCACCACGCCGTAGGCAAAAACGAGGTAAGCCAACAAGCTATACCACGCCAGTCTGAGGCCCGCGGGCCATTGATAGTGCGGCAGCAAATCCTTGCGGAAGCGCTGCACCACTTGAAACGCGACGAGCAGAGAAGAATAGGCCAGAAAATCTTTCAGCATATTCATCGCATTCGTAGTAAGCTGCCAACCGGAGAACAAGTTCAACAACAGCTCTTGCAGTTGCGCGAAGCTCTCCGCGCGAAAGATCAGCCAACCCAGGGCCACAAGCTGAAAATTGAACGCGACGTTCAACACGCGCACCCCGTTTCCGTTTCCCAACCAGCGCTGCAACCGCTCCGCCGACATGCGATGGCCGATCAATAATGCGCCTTGATAAGCGCCCCAAGCCGCGAAAGTCCAGGCCGCGCCGTGCCACAAGCCGCCCAGCAACATCGTCAACATGAGGTTGCGATACGTTTGCCCGGCGCTGCCGCGATTGCCGCCGAGAGGGATATAAAGATAATCGCGCAACCACGTGGACAAGCTGATGTGCCAGCGTTTCCAAAACTCGGAGGGGTTCTGGGAGAAATAGGGCAGATTGAAATTCAACATCAAGTCAAAGCCCAATAATTTTGCGCCGCCGCGCGCGATGTCGGAATAGCCCGAAAAGTCGCAATAAATCTGCACCGCAAAAGCATAAGCCGCGAGCGCGGTTTCCAGCCCGTTCAAACCGGAAGCTTGCGCAAAAGCTTGGTTGACGACGAGGGCGAGGTTGTCCGCGATCACCACCTTTTTAAAGAGGCCCCATAAAAAGAGCCAAACGCCTTCGCGATTTTTTTCCGCGGTGCACTCGCGCGGCCCAAGAATCTGTGGCGCGAGGTGCGTAGCGCGCTCGATTGGCCCGGCCACGAGCTGCGGAAAAAACGTGATGAACAAAAAGAAATCGGAGAACTTTTTGATCGGCGCCAGCTCGCCGCGATAAACGTCGATCGTGTAAGACATGGCTTGAAAAGTATAAAACGAGATGCCCACGGGGAGCACGATATTCAACGTCGTATAACCCGCTTCCAGCCCGAGGCCTTGCAACAAGCTCTGGAAGCTCCCGGCAAAAAAATCATAGTATTTGAAAAAGCCCAGAATCGTCAAGTTGGAAATCATGCTCAACCCGAGATACCGGACTCTGAGTTTGCGCTCGCCGGTTCGGGCGATCAAAGCCGCGGCGAAATAATCGATCGTCGAGGAGAGCAGCAAAAGAAAGAGGAAGCGCCAATCCCACCAGCCGTAAAAAATCAGGCTGGCCGCGAGCAGCATGAGGTTCTGCTGAGCGTGTGAGAGCTTGCGATATAAAAAGTAGACTAGCGCGAAAAAAACGAAAAACTCGAGGGAGTTAAAGACCATTAGGGTGCATCCGCGTTTTGACAATGCATAAGCCAGACAAGCCGGAACCAAATCGGCAGAATAATTTTCGGCAGAATGATTACACAATTATTCTGTCGAAGAATCATTCTGCCTTTTGCAGTCTTTGCTTTTTTTGCAACGATACCCTTGTTAGAAACTAATGCGCGGCCCGAAGATCAATGCGAGTGTGCGCTGCGCATTGTCTTGCCAGGTGAAGCCGCGCTCGCATATGCTGTGATGGGCGCGCGCCGCGGTGCGTTCGCGTTTGGTTGAATCTTGCAAAAGCGCCTCCAACGTTGCGCGCAAATGTTCCTTGTTATTGGGTTGAAAGAGATAGCCGTTCTCGCGATCGCGGAGAATCTCGCGAAGGTTCGGTTGATCGGGCGCAACGATGCACTTGCCCATGCCAAGGTATTCAAAAATTTTCATGGGACACGCATACTCCGGCGCTTGGGGTTGCACGGCAATGTCCATCGCCGCGAGGTGCGCGGGAATATCTTGGCGCGAGATCGGGCCGGTGAAAATCACCGCGGATTGCAAGCCGTGCGCGTGCGCATATTGCTTCAGCCCCTCTTCGGCCGGACCTTCGCCCACCAACAACAGTCGCACGTTCTGCTCGTGCCAGTGCGATTCGTGCACGATCTCGAGCAACATCTCCAAGCCGTGCCATTTGCGAAACCAGCCGACGAACCCGATGACAGTTTGCCCCGCAAGATGATAACGTTGGCGAACCTCCGCCCCGGAAACGTTCGGATGAAATTGCCGCACGTCGGTGCCGTTGGGCATCACCGTCATGTGCGTCGCGGGCACGCCTTGTTCGCGCAACATCTCACGCATCACGCTGGAGACGACGAGCGTGCGCGTGCTCTGCGAACAAATCCAGCGCTCGGAAAAACGCGCCAAGCGCTTGAACACGAGCTTGCCGAGCTTTTCCTGCTCATAACGCAGCGGCGCATTGACCTCGAGCACGAGCGGAATGCCGAAACGACGGCTCGCCCAAATGCCGCAGAAGGTGTTGAGGGCATAGCGCTCATAAATCAAATCGGGCCGTTGGCGTTTGATCGCGCGCGCCAACTTGCGATAGCCCACGAGATTATAGGTGAGGCTGAGGATTTCATACAGCCACGCAGGGGCAAAATCCGCGAGCCCTTTCCATTTCTGCGCGTGCGTTGGCTTCGCGGTTTCACTCTCGCGCTGCACGAGCGCGACTATTTCCACTTCATGGCCAAGCTCGCGAAAGGCTTTCACCATCTCATGAATATGAACGCCCTGCGCGTCTTCCGCCTGCGTGCGGTGATGATAGATGATTCGCATAATTCATAACTCTTCTTCCCATGCTCTGCCTGGGAGGGAAAAAGCCATTGCTTTTGCCGCCTGGTTTTCTTACGCTTTATTCAATCAAAAAAAATGCAGGTACAAGACATGGAATCCGCGCTTCTCACCCAATCTCTTCCCGCCGAAACCTTGGCCGCTGATCCCGTTTGCTTTGAAGAGTATTTGGATTGGCTGACGGAAGAGACGAAAGCGGACCTCATTGAAGGGGTAATTTATATGCAATCACCGCCCTCGGAGCGTCACGAAAAAATTTTCGTTTTTCTCATCAACGTTCTTAATGCCTACGTCGTTCGCAAGAAATTGGGCATTGTGCGCGGTTCGCGCACGGCCATCAAGTTTTCGGAGTATAACGGCACGCAGCCCGACGTGGTTTTTATCGGCAACGCGAAGCGCGATTTGATTCACTCCTACTTTGTCGACGGCGCCGCGGATATGGTCGTCGAGATCGTCTCTCCCAGCACGCGCCATATCGATCGCGTCAAGAAGATGGCGCTTTATGCCGAACATGGCGTGCGGGAGTATTGGTTGATTGATCCCGACAAGGAGACTGCCGAGTTTTTTCGCAATGAATATGACGCTTGGAAGGAAATGGCCGTCATCGAAGACGGCGTGTTTCGCTCGCGAGCGATTGCCGGTTTTTGGATGAAAGTCGAATGGTTTTTTGCAACCAAGCCTTTGGATATTGTTGACACGGTGATGAAGATCTTGGGGAATAAGCCTGCCCTCAAGAAAAAACGCCCACCCAAACGTTGAGAACACGCGAAGCTTTTTGCCGTCCCCCCCGACTCATGAGTTTTGACTTTCGAATTCGGCAATCGCCCACCCAAGAGATGTCATTCAGAAGGAAACTTTTTCGCGTGGGCGCCAACTCCAGTACTTAAAAAGGTTCCTGCTGAATGACACATTGAGGGAGGGCTTGCCGAAGTTTATCGATTTTAATCGTCAAATTTCATTAGGCCCTTCTCTTCTTCTCGTTTCCATACTCCGGGCGGAACGAGCAAGCGCGTGCGCAAACGTCCGCTCGACTTGTTGCGCCACTTGCTCCCACGTTCTCGCTCGCGCATACTGCACCAAAGCCTCTTTCTGCCAGCTCATATTCATCGCGCGTGCGAGCGCCTGCGCCAAGTCATCTTCATTGCGGTTCGTCAAGAGGCCCAACTCTTCCGCGGTGATGATTTCGGGGAGGCCCCATACTTTCGTCGCAATCACGGGCGTGCCGCACGCGAGCGCTTCGAGCACGACATTGGGCCAGCCTTCGCGCTCGCTCGCCAAACAAAAAAAGTCCGCGGCGCTGTACCACTGCTTCAACTCGGCATGCGGTTGCGCGCCGGCAAATCGGACGTGCGCCTCGAGTTGCAGCTCGGCAACGAGCGCTTGCAACTCTCTGCGATATGCTCCATCGCCCACGATCACCAAAAACAAATCGGCCATGCGCTCTTGCGCCGCGAGTCGCTTGAGCGCTTTGATCAAGACCTGAAAGCCTTTGCGCGGAATCAATTCTCCCACGGACAAAATGATTTTTTTTTCCGGCAAGCCGAGGCCGCGGCGGCTCGCGTGTTTATCCAGCGGATAAAATTTGTCCGCGTCCACGCCGTTGGGAATGACCGTGATTTTCTCTCGCGGCATTTCAAGCTGCACCATCGCCTCTTGCAATGCTTGACAAACCGCAATCGCATGCGCGCTGTGCGCCAGAGTATAGCGCAAGAGCCGGCGAATGAGCGGAAAGTTCGCAAAGAGATTCACGTCGCTGCCGCGCGCGGAAACAACCACGGGCTTGTTGAAATATTGCCCGAGCTTCACCGCGGCAAAGCCGTCGGGATAAACATAGTGCGCGTCGATGAGATCGAAAGCAAACTCGCGCTGCAGGCGTTTCATGAACGGCAGCACGGAGAGAAACATCGCCATGCCATACGTGCACATGCCGATCTTCGGCGTCATAAAATAGCGCGGATGATAAATCGTCAGCCCCTCGATCTCCTCGCGCGATTTGAGGTGCGCATACTTCGCGCGTGCGCCCCATTTGATCCGCGGATAATAAGGCACGGGTGCAACGACGCGCACCTCATGCCCGGGCAAGCGCGCGAAGTGCGTCATGCGCTCTTTGATGAACACGCCGAAATTGGGCGAAAGATGATTGGGATAGAGGGTGGTGAAGACTAGAACTTTCATGCGGTGATATGGTCTTTCGGGAGGGCTTGCCACCTAAATGTCATTCAGACGGAAACCTTTTACTCACTGGAGAAACAACTCATTTGGAGATTGTGCCTGGTGCTTAAAAAGGTTCCTTCTGAATGACATGGTGTGGGGCACGATAAAGAGCTGCGCTTTCAGCTTAGAATGAATCTTCTGCCCCAGCTTTCGAGCATGAGCACGGCCCACAAGTGCTGCGCATAATCGCGCGTGCCGCGTTGATGTTGTTGCCACCAAAGACGAATCGCGCCGACTTCAAGCCAATCGGCGACGAAAGCCTCGCGCGCAAACACGCGCGCTTCGAACACGGCTTTGAGCTCGCGCCGCAGCCATTGCGCGAGCGGAATGGAGAAGCCCATCTTGGGGCGATATAAAATTTCGTGCGGCACGAGGCCGTGCAGCGCTTGCTTAAAGATGTATTTGCCCTCGCCCGCGCGCAGCTTATAATGGCTCGGAATGCGCGCGACGTGCTCCATAAACAGATGATCCAAAATCGGCACGCGCACTTCGAGCGCATGCGCCATGCTCGCGCGATCGACTTTGGTGAGAATGTCATCGACGAGATACGTCTTCACATCGACGTATTGAATGCGCGAAAGCGGGTCCCAATCGCGCGTGCGGTCGAAGTAATGTTGCATCACGGAAAAGGGGTCGTAGCCTTGCAGCTCGCGGCGGAATGCGTCTTTGTAGCTCTGCGCTTTCATGTCGGAACTAAACCAGCTCATCGTGTGAAAATAACCGCGCTCCGGCGTGAGTGAAAGATTGGTGAGCAACGTCTTCGCGCGAAAAACTCGCGGCAGCCAATCGGCTTTGGGGTAAATTTTTCCCAACGCGCCGAAGATCGGCCCACGCACCGTTTGCGGCAGAAAGCCGCGCAAACGATTTTCCAGAACGTCGAAACGATAGCGGCGATAGCCCGCGAAGTTTTCATCGCCGCCGTCGCCGGAAAGGCACACCGTCACGCGCTCGCGCGCGATCTGCGAAACGTAATACGTCGGCACCATCGAAGAGTCGGCGAACGGCTCGTCGAAGTGCCAGGCCAGCGTGTCCAAAATTTTTGCGGCTTCGGCGTGCACGATTTTCTCGTGCGCCTGCGTGCGATACTTTTGTGCTACCATTCTCGCATAAGGTAACTCATCGAACGCCGACTCGCTAAACCCGATGGAAGCGGTATTCACCGGCTGCTCGAGCAAGTTTGCCATGGTGCCGACCACGGCGCTCGAATCGATGCCGCCGGAGAGAAATGCGCCAAGCGGCACTTCGCTCATCAATTGCGAAGACACGGCGTCGCGCAAAACTTCTTTGATGCCGTGCGCCAACTCCGCCTCGGGCTTGCCGTTGCGCGGCGTGAAATCCAAATCCCAATATTCAAACTCTTCGAGGCCGCGCGCGGATACCATTAGTCCGTGGCCGGAGCGCAGCTTTCGAATGTTCGCAAAGATCGTTTTGGGCGCGGGTATGTAAAGATAGGTGAGATAGTCATCGAGCGCTTGCGCATCGAGTTTGCGCGTGACGCTCGGGTCTTGCAGAATCGCTTTGATCTCCGAGGCAAAAAGAAATTGTACTCCGTCCCAATAATAGTGCAGAGGCTTGATGCCGACGTGATCGCGGCCAAGAAAGAGCTGCTGGCCGCGTTCGTCCCACAACGCGAACGCGAACATGCCGCGCAAACGGCGCAACAGCTCGCGGCCCCATTGCTCATAGCCGTGCAACAATACTTCCGTGTCCGAGTTCGTTTTGAAATGATGGCCGTGCGAGGCCAGCTCGCGGCGCAATGCGAGGTAGTTATAAATTTCTCCGTTGAAGACGACCGCGAGCGCGCCGTCTTCATTGTACATCGGCTGAATGCCGGTAGCAACGTCGATGATCTTTAAGCGCCGATGACCCAAGCCGACCGCGCCGCGAATGTGGAAGCCTTCCGCTTCCGGCCCGCGGTGCGCGAGGGCGTCGGCCATGCGATGAATCGTCGCGGCCTCGACGTGTGCGCGCGAGTCGATGAAAATTTTGCCACAGATGCCACACATGGAATATGCGAAGTGAAGGGCTAGTGACTATACTAGTACTACAATGTTAAGTTCGCGGTTTCGCCCCAAAACTTAACCTGTCATTCAGAAGGAACCTTTTTACGCACTTGGCACAAAGCCTATATGAGGGTTGATTCCAGTGCTTAAAAAGGTTCTTTCAGAATGACATAATGAGGAGGCTGTGCCGACTTAACGTTGTAGTACTAGTGTGAACACGTCATCGTATTCTGTGATCATTTGAACCGTTCCTCAAAGTGTCATGCTGGAAGAGCCTTTCTTAGTGCTCGGCACGCAACCTGTTTTGAACGGCATGCCCAGTGCGAGGGAAGGTTCTTCCAGCATGACACAAAAGAGGGTTTGAACATAAATCCGCACACGCAAACTCCCCATGCCGCGCCAACTTCACCTCCCTTTGCAACTGCTCCTGCTCTATGCCGTGTTCATTATTTACGCCACGACCATTCCCTTTGCGTTCGACACGCCGCGGGAAAATTTGCCGGAAAAATTTCGCGCCGTGCTCGCTGATCCTTTACAGCTCGACCCGGGCCGAGGCTTATCAACCACGGATATCGCGAGCAATGTTTTATTGTTTCTCCCGTTCGGCTTTTTCTTCGTGCTCGCGCGTTGCGCTTCTTCTCGATCAGAGCAACGCGGGCGCGCGGTTTTGCTAGCTGCTTGCGCGGGCCTGGCGTTGAGCGCACTCGCGGAGTTCGTGCAATTTTTCGCCGAGCGTCGCGTTGCTTCGCTGTTGGATTGCACGGCCAACAGCATGGGCGCGATCATCGGCGCGGGCTTCGCCTGGCATTATCAAAAAAGGCATCAAACTTACTTGCGGCGCTATTGGCGCAATCGTTTGGCGCAGTCGCCGCAGCTCGGGCTGTTTTGCGCCTATGCCGCGCTGCTCGTCTTCACGCAACTCCTGCCGCTCGAGCTCACGCTCGATATTTCCACGTTAAAGAAAACGTTGAAAGCGACCGAGTGGAGTTTGCCGCAAACGGCGACGGCTTTGGGCGATTTGTTCGCTGAGACGATTCTTTATGCCGGATTCGGATTTCTCTGGCTGCACGCGCAACCACACACGCACCGCGCACGCACCATTGTGCAAGCAATTCTCTTCACCGCGGGCGCGGCGTTGATCATTGAATGCGCGCAGCTCTTTCTCGTGGCGCACGTGGTCAAGCTGCGCAACTTGCTCGCGGGACTTGAGGGCGGGCTATATGGCGCTGCATGTCATATCATCGTGCAGAATCGCGTGGCACGCCACGCTCAATCGACGCGCGTTTTGCTCAAACAAAAAGCCCTGCTCGTTTTAGCGCTCGGGCACTTGCTCGCGTATGTTTTTTTGCTCGAATTGCAGCCCTATCACTTCGATTTCACGGCGGCGCAGCTTTACGCCAAGCTCGCGCAATTTCGCTGGCTGCCTTTTATCGAGTATTATCAAAGCACGAATGCGCACGCAGTGCTCGATCTGTGCGCGAGCCTCGTGCGCTTCGCATTGTTCGCCGTGTTCGTGCTCGCGCGCATGAGCTTTAACGACCAAGCGCGCAAAGTTACTGCGCACGGAACCATCATCGGGCTTGCACTGGGCTTGAGCATTTTATTGGAAGCGCTGCAACTCGGCTTGCCGCGACATTCGCCGGGAATAACGGATTGCGTGAATGCCGCGCTGGGCGCGAGTTTGGGAATATGGCTTTGGCAAAAACGCTTGCAAGCCACGCAACCGCGCTTTCAAATTTCATCGCGGCGTTCGCGCCCTCCCCACAAATGAAATTTGATCGTCACAAAAGGTAATCTCATGGTTGGGTCGTGGCCTCGGCGCTCGTAAAGCCACGGTCAAACCGGGGCTGAACATGACCGAACGTGCTCGTCAAACCTCTTTGGCTCCACACGAATTTATCCTCAACTTACTTCCGGCCAGTATCGCGCCAGCGGTGATTGCGCCAGCATGCGCTGCACCGCAGCGCGCGATTTTTCATCCAGCTCCGTCTTCCATTTATGCGCCGACTCCAATGAGTCTTTGAACAATCCAAAATAGTGCTTATCGGTTTTGGACGTGCTCTCGCGGAGAAATGCTTGGGTTTGCGCGGAGAAATCCAGGCCGCAAAAGCGCAACAGCTCTTCCAAAATTTCCGCCGGGCGCGCGCACAAATCTTCGTAGACCACCACGCGGCAATCCAGACGCGCGGCAATGTCACTCACGGCCTTTTCCAAACGCACGAGATTCAACCAGGTGAGCCGTTCGGCTTCGCTCAAAGCCTTGAGGCGCTCCAAGACTTCCGCGCCATCGGGCGCAAGCCAGAGCTTGAAATAATTATAATCCACGGATTGATCATAGCCATTAAACTTGTTCAAGCGCTTGCCGCGAATTTGCGAAGCGGTGACGCCGCCGGGGTGCCGCAAGATTTGAATGACGCGCACCGGCTGCAAAGCCTGCGCGAAGCAACCGAGACGTCCGCACGACTCGATGGTCTTCCACGTGAGCACGTATTCCGCGCGCGCGGGCGGTATGCAAAACGAGGCAACGGGCATTTTCCAATCGGCGGCGGCAGTCAGCTTTGCCACCCGCAGCGCCTGCGCTATCATAAATTGCCGCGCGGTCCCGAAATAATCCTTCGCGAACATCGGTTGCGAGGCCGCGACTTTGGCGTCGCGAATTTGAGGAATGCGCGCGACGAACGCGCGCACGCGCGCCGCATAATCTTCGCCCGTATTCGCAAGCACGGTCGGCAGCCATTTCAGCGGGAAGACGCTATCCGGCTCGTGGCGATAGAGCACGCGCGGATGGCTGTCAAACAATTTGCCGAGCCAGGTCGTGCCCGAACGCGGCAGGCCGCTGATGAGGATTAAAGGATGAGTGTTCATCGGGGCCATTTAAAATCTCGCCTAAGCGCTTCTCCGGAGTTTTTCTCGCCCAGCCATTCATATGCGCCGACGTCCGCGCGCTCGTCCCGTTTTTTTTGATTAAAATCAAAAACAGCAGTCATGCGCGTGCCGGCGCTGTTGCGCAAAGCCGAATTGGCGGTTGGATAAAAATTGTGCGCTTGCGGCATGACCAAATCTTTTTCAGCTTCACTATAATGAAAGCCGGCCGCGGAAAGATTGCCCACATTGTTTTCGAAAACACCTGTGCCTTGCAAGCGCACGCCGCGTGCGAGGTTATAAGCCGCGTTGTTCACGAAGAAGCAGTGTTGCTCCGTGCGCCAGCCCTCGAACGCGAGCACGCCGCAGTTATAGAACGTATTGTTGTACACTTCGAGATTTTGCGGCGGCTTGCGATGCGGCCGCGCCAGATAGCCGAAATTGCAATCGAACACGAGGTTGTTCCGCACGACGGCATCCGCATAGGCGCCGATCCCCTCTTTGGTTTCAAACACGACATTGCCTTCGATGAGGTTGGAACGCGCGCGCGCAGCGTTGTCACCGGTTACGCCGTAACACAAAATCGCCGGATATTGCGTTTGGAACACGACGTTGTCGCGCACGATGGAGCTGTGCACGCCGTGCTTCAGCTCAATGCCGTCGCCTTGCTGACCCGCGGTGTCGTGAATGAGATTGTTCTCAATCAGCCAATGGTGCGGCGTCACGCTCGCGTCTTGCTTGCCGATATAAAACGCCTCGCCTAAGCCCACGGAGCTGTGATGAATATGGCAGCGCCGCACGGTGATGTGATGATCCTCGCCTTTGGAGTTGATCGCCACGCCTTGGTAGTTTTTGATCTCGCAATTTTGAATGATCACGTCATGGCTCGCATGGCCGTGTTCGAATTTGATCGCATCGACGTTGGGCAGCGTGCCGTCGATGGTCAAGCCGTCGAGGACGACATACGCGGCGGAACGAATGCTGATGAGATTGTGATTCGCCGAAGTCGAGGTCAGCACCGGCATCTCGTTGGGCGCTGCGGTGATGACGATATACTTTTGCGGCGCGCCTTGCTTATCGATGCGCAGCGATTCCAACGCATATAGGCCGCCGCGCAAGAGCAGCGTATCGCCGGGCGCAAGCCTGGCGATTAACGCGCGCAAGTTCTCGCCGGGACGCGCGACGTAAGTGGCGGCATGGAGAAGCGAGAAGCATGTCGTGCTCACAACAATGAGCGCAATACGAAGGAAGATTCCCCCCTTGAGGGGGGTTCGGTGGGTGTTCTTAATGGCGAAGATTAGCTTAAAATTTATCGTGAGCATTGCAGTGCTTTTCAAAAATACTCTTCATTGCCTCATGATACCGAACAACACCCCCCTGACCCCCCTCAAGGGGGGAATTGCTCGGTGAATGCACCCTTAACTTGACACCTCTGCCCTCAAGGGGGAGTCGTTGCGCGCTCGCACCACTTAGCTCGGCGCGGCCGCCGTCCTCTTTGTCGAAGCCGTGCGCGCGCCTGTGCTTGCGAACACCAGGTTGACGATTTCACGGCGCAGCAATTCGTGCAAAATAATCGTCGCCGCGACGAAATGATAAAAGAGGTCGAAATAAGCGCGGCCCAAAAACGCGCCGCTGACGGCATAGCCGACAATGCCGCTTTGCAGCGCCGCGGCGTAAACATTCACCCACGACAACGCCGGCAGCTTCGCGCTGATCGTTTCGAGCCGTCTGAGCTTGAGCAAAGTGGCCAGGAGCAAAGCGAGAAAGAGCAGCAACGCCGGATAGCCGTGCTCGCCCAAGACTAAAAAATAATTGCTGTGCGCGGCGTGATAGTTCAACGGCTCCGGCGCATAATCCATGAACAACTCCGGCGTAAAGCACTCGAATCCGCCGCCGGTTAACGGCCGCGCGAACGAAAGATTGGCGGCAAACTTCCAGGCATTGACGCGGCCCAAGGCCGAGAGGTCGGTGTCGTAGTTTTCGAGCGTTTGCACGCGGGCTTTATAGTGCGCGGGCAAAAAATAAAACAGGACCGGCCCGAGCGCCAACAGGGCCGGAATGATCAAAAACTTGCCGCGCGACTTCATGATCATAACGGCGGCAATCGCCATCAGCCCCACGAAGCCGCCGCGCGATTGCGTGAGAATGATGGAGAACACCGTAAGGCCGAAGACGGCGTAGAACGCGATCTGGAGCCATTTCTTTTGGTGGATTTTGGTGAAAGCAAACACGAGCGGCACGACCATGTTGAGCGCGAGTGCAACGTCGTTGTTGTCTTGAATCATCGAGCCGCGCGGGCCCCACAACATGTATTTCGCGCCGGTGACGATGCCCCAGATGCCGCCCTTCACGGCAATCACCGCGACCGAGAGCCCGAGCACGAGCATGAAGCATTCGAACTTGCGGCGGTCGTCGATGAGGAACAACGCCATGAAGGTCATCAAAAAAATCTTCGAAACGAACTCCAGCCGATTCATGGCCGCGTCGGGGTAAAGCGCGACAATCGTCGTCAGCGCGAAATTGGCCCACAGCAGGAGCAGAAGAAACACTTCGCGCTGCCGTGAGAGCCGGCCCTTTTCCGAAGAGAAGAGCCAGCCCAACAACGTTGCCGCAGCCACAAGCAGCGCCGCGGGAAAATGAAACGCCGCGCCCCAGGCAAAGCGATGGGGGTTGACGTAGCTCACGATGCACCACATGAAAATGCCGAGATACGGCCGGCGAAAACAGAACGGCAGGCTGAGGAGAATAAGAGCGATGACCAGGATATCGCGCATGGGGTATCGTATGATGAGTAAGAATGACTAGCACACGATGAGGCGAAATATAATCGCATCGCGCTAGGTTATAACACCGCCACCAATCAAAAAAATAATCGCGCTCATCTCACCACGCGCACTTTGCGCCAAACGCTTGCTTCCTCCGCGCGCATTTTGATCCAATACGTGCCAACAGCGGCGAGCTTGCCCGTGGCTTCGCGGCCGTCCCATTGCGCTTGATAGTAGCCCGGAGCATACGCGCTATCCACGAGCGCCGCGACGCTTTGGCCCGCGGCATTATAGATCGCGATATTTACTTTTATCGCGCGCGTCACGCCGAATGGAATCGTGAGCGGCCGCGCCGCGCCGCGCCGCGCGCTGAAAGGATTGGGAGAGCACTGCGCCAAATAAAAATCGCGCACGTTCGCGGACGCTGCGGACTCATTCATGGACCCGGCTTGGGTCTGCCATTCGGTGCGCAAATAGATTTGATGGCTGCGTCCGGTCCAGCCGTGAATCTTCGTGTGCGTGCCGGGGAATTGTCTGGGCAACATGGAAATCGCGGAGCGGCTCGTGGGAGCAACGCGCGCGTTGTCGCCGGCTTGATACCAAAACATGCTATCGCGAAACAGCTTGCGCGCGAGCGTCAAATCTTCCGCGCGCCGGTTCTGCGCGTAGAGATAGCCGAAAAGATTCGCATAGAACAAATTGCGAATGACGTTGCCCGAAGCCTTTGCGCCTTTATTCCATTCATACGGCGTTTCGAGCGGCCAATATTTATCCGCGGCCATCACGCCGCCGCTCAAAGCCTCGGTGCGCAGCCACTGCGCCATGCGCTCGAGCAATTGCAACAGCTCGGGATCGCGTGAAAAATAGTGCAGCATGATCACAGGCTCGATCACGTAGCTGAACATCACCATGGATTGCTTGTCCGGCGCATGATCGTCGCCCCAATAGCCGCGGCTCCCGCGCTCGCGCTCCAACGCGAGCAAATCTTCCTTCCCCAAACGCAGGGCAAGGTCATAATAGCGCCGCTCGCCGGTGACGTTGTAATAGAGCAGGCAATTCAACAACGACCAGCCTTGAAAGCGCAGCTCATACTTGTGCGGCAAACCGAACCGCTCGAAACGCGCCTCGTAGCCCTCCACGGTTTCGCGCGCCGCGGCCAGCGCTTGTTGATCGCCGGACGTCAAATAGCGCAACAAGAGTCCGCCGATCCACGTGTGCGTCGCTTTGGGCTGTTGCTCGGCGTGCGGGCTGCGCGTGAGATTGCCGTGATAACCTTTTTCATAACGCGACAGCCCGTTGGCCCAGAGATGCTCGTTGCGCTCGTCGGAGCGATAGCCCCAATAGTGATCGATATCATATTGATGTCTGGCCATCACCTCGCCGAGATCGAGCAGCTTGTCTTTGCCCGTGCGCAAAAAGTGCAGCAGCATGCTGTACGGCCAATCGTAATGATTGGAGCAATAGCCCTCGGCCCAATATAAATCGCCGAAGTTCATCCAGCCATAGTGCCGGCCGTGTCCGTTTGCGCCGCCGAAACTGGATTGGCCTTCCATGATCGTTTGCATCGTTGCCGGAACGATTTCTCCCTGGGCCTCGGCGTCTTGCGGATACGCGCGCGCGCGCTGCACTTGCTCATAACGCGCGAGCGCTTCATTCACTTCGAGATCACTCGTCGAAATTTTATTCGAAGCGATCAACGGCCACGCCGAGGTGAGCGCGGTCCAATCCGAAGGCGGCAGGCCAAAGACCGGGCGCTCAAAAGTTTCGACGAGCGTTTGTGCGTCATTGAGATTGTGCGCGCCGCGATAAAATTTCAACAGCAGCGTGTGCGTTTTATGCCGGCCGCCCTCGAATTGATAACTCTCCGGCCTGGCATTCTCCGGCTCGAAACCGGTGGCGGCTACGTTGCCCGGCCATTTGCCTTCAACGGGCCAGAGGTGCACTTGCAAGCGATTGTGCTGCCATGAAATTTTCTTGGGCGCATTTTGCCAAAAGTGTTGCACCGCGGCGAGAAAGCCGTGCGCGCCGTCATGCGCTTCAAACCAACCTGGCGTGCGCTCGCCGGCCTTGAGCAGCGCCCCGTTCTTCGAAATGCGATACGAAAAATTTTGCGCTTCCTTGAGCTGCGTTTCGGCGTGGTTTTGATAAAGCTCGAACAACTCATTGTTGAAGGTTTGGGAAAACCCTTCCGTCGCAATTTGTTTGGGGCCTTCCGCCAGCTCGACATTTAAATTCAAAGACAGCGCATTAAAGTAGAGCCATTGCCTGCCCGCGAACTTGCGTTCGGTCCAATAGCCGTAAACGCCGTTGTTCTCCAGCGTGAAGTCGAGCGCAACGTAATCTTGCTCGGCGTAAACATGATAACGCAGCGTATAGGTGAGATATGGAAAAGGCTGGCGCAAACGCGGATACGCGGTGGAATCGGGAGCCGTGGTCAACAACTCGCCCGCGGCGTTTTTGAAAGTGCCGCGCACCAGAATCGTCGCCGCGAGAGGCCCGCGCTTTTCGATGGTGACTTCGTGCGGCTGCGCCAAGCCCGTGAAATACGTCGCGCCGTTTGCCGCTTGCAGCGCGAAATCATTTTCCGGAGACGCTTGCACCAAAACGCGGCCGTCGCGCTTCACTTGTTCGAACACGGTGCCGCGCTTCTTGCTGATGACCAACGCGAGCTTGCCGGTCGCAATCGCAATCGCCGCCGCGTTTTCGCTGATTTGCAAACCCGTGGAAGCAACCGGCGCTCCCCGCGAAGTCGTCAACACGATTTGATCAATGCTACTGCTCGCCAAGTCGAGGGGAAATTCGGCCAAGAGCCACTTGATCGGCTTCGCGGTTTCCGCAACCGTTCCTTGCCAGCGAGAGAGCACGGTGAATTGCGCCGGCAAAACTTGCTTAGAGGCTTTGAATGAAAAGTTAATTCCCGTTGCGGCCAATAATGGTCGCGCGCCTTCATCGACAATCGCCAAATTCTCCGTGCTCGAAATCTTCGCGGCTTCCGGCAAGGGAATGCTCGCTTTGACCAAGAACACGCCGTGTGCGGCTTCCGGCACGCGCGTGATTTGAAGCGGCACGCGGCCAAGCGTTTGCGCCGAAGTGTTCGACGCAGCCAAGGCCATTGCGCTCAGAAGAACGGCGACGCGAGAAAAGCTGTTTGTCATATTGGTTCCTGCCACGGCTTGGCCGTGGCTTTCTTTGCTCATTCAAAATGAAACGCAAGCCGCGGCCAAGCCGTGGCTGATCATTCCCGGTCTTGCCTTTCAAAACTCATCAGCATGACAACGTTGAAGGAAATCACAAACCAATTCGCAACGAGCATAAAACCTCGGCGCAGCCGAGGTTGGAACGAATGCTTCACGGCTCGTCTTCATAAGCCCGCCGCGGCTTTGCGCAGATAGCGTTTCGGATTCGAGAGCAGGCCGGGATATGATCGTTTGATTACAAAAAGAAAGAGCAGCGTTGCGATGCCGGCTTGGCAGGCCAAGAAAAAAAGCGGCGCGGGGAAATGCGGCAAGGCCCAGCGCAGGAATGCGAATTGCGCGGCGACTTGCAAAACGAGCAGCACCGCCTGCGCGCGAAACTCCACAACGAATTTGAACACCGAGCAATTCAACGCCTTCGCCATCGCCGTCGCGCGATACATTTCACACCACGGATAGAGCAACAGCCACGCGCAAGCCACGCCCGCGATGCCGCGCGCCGCGCCGAGATAAAAGCCCAACGGCAGCAGCGCGATACAAAGAATATTGGTCGTGAGATTTTTTTCGGACTGATTCAGCGCATTCAAAGCTTGCGGCGTGAGAATCGTCGCCAAGCGCAGGCCGCCGAGGCAACACAAAACCTGAAACGGGAAAACCGCCTCCGCCCATTTTTCCGTGAGCACAAGCTCGAAAATCAGCGGCGCATTGACCGCCATAAACACGAACACCGGAATCGCAAGACTCGCCGTGAGGCGCGTCATTTGGAAAAAATATTTCTGAAATTGGCGTGCGTCATTCTTGAGCTGCGCCAGCGCGGCATAGAACACGGGGTTGAGCGCGACGTTTACTTTCTGCACGGGCAAGTGCGCGAGTTGATAGGCCATGTTGTAAATGCCCGTCAGCCTTTCGCCGAGCACGCGGCCGATGATCATGGTATCGGCGTTATTGAAGAGATATCCGATCATGAACGTGCCGCTCACCTTGCCCCCAAAGTTGAGCAACGGCTTAATCTCTTGCAAACGCATGTGCCGGCGCGGACGCCACGGAGAATAACAATACGTTGCCAGCGTGCTCACGGCTTGTTGCGCGAGCGAGGCCGCAACCAAAGTCCATACGCCGTAGCCGAGTTGCGCGAGCACGAGCGTGAGCGCGGAAGAGGCCAGCGCCGCAATCGTTTCGATGCGCGCGCACAAATCAAAGCGCATGTTCTTCACCAGCAGATTCGCGGGCACCGTGCGCAATCCGCCCACGATGAAGTTCACGCCGAGAAGGCCGATGATCGGCACGAGCTTGGGGCTGCGATAAAATTCGGCAATCACCGGCGCGAGCGCAAGGGTGACGAGATAAAAGCAACAACTGAGTCCGGCGATAAACCAAAACGCGCTGGCGAGCGCCTCGTCGCTTTGCTCGTCATGGCGCACGATCGCTTGGCCCAAGCCGAGATCGTTAAAGAGATTGAAGAACACGATGAGCAATCCCGCCACGCCCATGAGGCCGTAATCATTCGGCGAGAGCAGTCTCGCCACGTAAATCGTCACCACCCACGAGAACGATTGCGAAACCGCTTTCGCCAGCCCCATCCATCCCAAGCCTCTGATCGTTTGGGCAACGGCTTTTTTGCCCGCGATATTATTCCCCCCTTGAGGGGGGCCAGGGGGGTGTTCTTCACTAGGAACGATACTATTCAAATTCATTCAGCCACGTGTTGCTCTGATTGTCTCTCTCGTGCAATACCCATTAAAAATGTCATTCTGTAAGAATCTTCCCTCTCACTTGGTACATTTTCAAAACAGGAATTGGTTCGAGCACTAGGGAAGGTTCTTTCAGAATGACAACGGAGGGGAATAGCAAAAACGGCGCTGCACTCTACGCGCATAACACTCCTCATACATCCGCTCGTGCAGTTGCACATATTGCTCGTGCGCGTGCTGCCGCTCGACATAGGCCCTCGCCGTGTTTTTCATTTTCTCTCGCAAGCTTTCATCAGCAATCAGACGCTGGATTGCGGCCGCAAAAGATTCGGGCGCGGAGGGCGGCGCGAGCAAGCCGGTTTCGCCTTCGCGCACGATGGCGGGCGTGCCGCCGACTTGCGTTGCCACCACGGGCACGCCCGCGGCCATCGCTTCGAGTATCGCGTTCGACATGCCTTCATAAAGCGAACTGTTGAGATAGAGATCGAACGCGGCCATTACGCGCGCAACGTCATGACGCTCGCCGAGAAAACGCACGCCGGAGGCAACGCCGCATTCGACGGCTTGTTGCTCCGCGGTTTTCAAATTGCCTCCGCCAATAACCACCAACACCGCGCGCGGATTTTTTTGCCGCACCAATTGCAACGCGCGAAACATCGTCGGCATGTCTTTCACCGGGCGAAAAGTGCCGACGACCGTGCCGAGCACGAAAACTTCTTCTGGCAAGCCGAGCTTACGCTTGGCGGCGCCGCGGTCGGCATGGCAATCAAACTCGTGCAGCGCAACGCCGACAGGCATCTTCACGATTTTGCGCGCCGGCACTTTCCACGAGGAAACGAGCAAAGGGATAATATCTTCTGACACCGCGGTGAGGCGCTCACAGCGGCGCGCGAGCACTTGGCAAGCGAGGCGTTGTTTGAAACTCGGGGCATAGTCGTGCGTTTCGCGGCCGTGCTCGCCGTGAATGAGAATCGGAACCCGCGCGCGCAGGCCGCCGAGCACGCCGTAAAGAAACGTCGTCCAATTGTGCGAGTGCAAAATCTCAATGCGCCGGCTGCGGCAAAACGCGGCGATCTGCGCGATGACTTGCCATTGCACGCCGGCGCGTTTGTTCAGCTCGAACAATTCTATTTCTTGCGCCACGAGCTCGCGCGCGCCGGGCGTGATGTTCTCCGTGGCAATGATCGCGGCTTGATAACGCGCTTTATCCAATTGCTTGAGGAGCTTGATCACTTCCAACTCCAGCCCGCCCAGGCTCAAACGCCCGACGACGTGCGCGACACGAATCATCGAGAAGCCGTGCTGTGCAAATTCCTCTGTCATAAAATTCATTGTGCCGTGCGGCAAAGTCTGATTGCGCTGCCTTCGTTGACACGTCCTCGTGAGTTTTGACGGTCAAGTTCGGTAGGGGGAATTTTCACGCAGCAAACGGTCGAGCACCGCCAAGTTTTTTTCCCAATCAAACTGCGCGCGCAGGAATGCCAACGCCCGGCGGCGCAAACGCTCGTGCTCTTCATGAGGGCGCAACAAACGCAAAACCTGCTCCACATATTCCGCGGCGGTGCCGGCGATCAACAGTTCATGCTCCGGCTTTGCGCCGATGCCGCGTGCGGCATTTGCGCTGGTCACGACCGGCACGTTGCACGCCATGGCCTCCAGAATTTTTGTTTGCATGCCGCGCGCGATGCGCATGGGCGCAATGAAGACGCGCGCGCCTTTGAGCAAGGGCCGCAAGTCCGGCAAGTAGCCCGTGACGTGAATGCCGTTGTGTGGATCGTGCAGCTTGCGAATCTTGCGGCTCGGATTTCCGCCGATGATATAAAATTCCAGCTCCGGCACGGCGGCTCGCAGCTTGGGAAAAATTTCGCGGGCGCACCAAAACGCGGCGTCGACGTTCGGCAAATAATCCATCGCGCCGGTGAAGGCCAAGTAAGGCCGCGCGGCAATTCCCCCCTTGAGGGGGGTTCGGGGGGTGTTCTTCGCGCAAGAAAATTTTTCTACTTCATCATTCCGAGCAACACCCCCCTGGCCCCCCTCAAGGGGGGAATTTTTAGAAGAAGCCACTGGGGGGGGATTTTCAGATGAAGCTTCGGGCAATGCAGAACCTTCATATTGCGTGAAGTCCACGCCGTTGCTCATGAGCGCGGTGTTTTTGCCGCCGCGGTTTTGCTCAAACAAAAGCCGCTCTTCCGGGTTGATGAAAAGCACGTGCTCGAAATTTCGCGCGGCTTCGCGCTCATAGCGCGCGAGCCGACGACCTTCGAAACGATAGAGCCACGAGAACGGCGGCGCGCTGACTTCGGCGTATTGCTTAAACTTTTGCGAATCGAGATCGCAGAAGTCCATAATGCGCTTGGGAATTTTTGCGTCGCGCACGTATTCCGCCATCGTGGAAGAATAAACGAAGAGCGCCTCGAATCGTTCGCGCGCGACGAGCGCATCGAGTTTTCGCTGCAAGCGCGGCAGATAGAAATATGAAACCGTGAGCGGCCGGTTCTGATAAAGCGCCGTGATCATGCGCAGGCGCTGCGGCATTGGCCGCAGTTCTTCATAAACCAAATGCGGCAACGTGCGGCGCAACTCTTCCGCGGCGCGCAAGTCGCGCTTGTTGTCGATCAAGCAAACGAGATGAACTTCGTGGCGCGCGGCGAGATATTTCAGCGTTTGATACGAGCGAATCTTATCGCCTTTGTCCGGCGGGAAAGGAATGCGGTGCGCGAGAAAAAGAATCTTCATGCCGGGTGAATCGAAAACACCGCGTTCAATCCCGCCTCCTCCAGATTCATTTCCCAAACCAATCTTCCGGCCTTCAGATTGTAATACGCGAGGCGCGTGGGCTTGGTAGGAACGGATTCCTCGATGCCGAGGCCCGCTTTGGCCCAACGCTTCACCCACGCCAAATTTTCGCGAAACTTCGTCGGGCGCAAACGCGAAAAGCCGACGACAACGTGCTCTTCCTCCAGCACGAGCAAGCCGCGACACCAACCCAGAGGGCCGCGCGCCGCGCTGATCGAGTTGAGGTCGAACGTTTGCGCGATTTTGCCGCTCGCCCATTCCGCTTTCACGATGTGACCGTTGACCGTGGTGAAATAAACATAACGACCGCACACGACGCCGTCATGCGGGCCGCCGAGACCAATATCGATGCGGCGTTCGGGCGCGGTTAAACACACGGCGTCGCGCTGCTCGAAGCGTGTGGCCCAAAGGTTTTCTCCCGCAAGAAAGACATAATTGGGGTGCGCGCGATGCGGCTTCGTGGAAACGATCGTGCGATAATCCACCTCGCGCGAGAAGCGTTGCCAGGTTTCTTGTTCCGCCACGTTCCACTCGCGAAGGATTTCGCTCTCGCGCGTGAGCTCGAGCACCAAATCCAAACCGGTGACGGCAACGAGCAGCGTGCCTTGGGGCGTGGGCCGAACATGGTGCACGTCGTTGAAGCACGGCAGCGAGAGGTAATGCGTCTGCTTGAAATCCGGCACGCGATAGATCAAAACTTCAGTCTGCGTGCAAAGGAAAAATTCGTTGCCCTGCAACGTCGCGGCTTTAAAGAGAATCGAAGGATCATCGGCCACGGCGCAGGCTGAAGGCGGCGTGAGATATTCCACGCAAACCTCCAAGCGTTGCGTCTCGACTTCGCCGCGCACGAGCAGCGCTTTTTCGTAATGCGTCCACTCGGGTCGGCCGCTGACGTCGGGCTTGAGCTTGCCGCCGGCGATATAGAATTGCGGAGATGACGGTGTTTTCACTGGCAAGAGACGCTTTATGCCATTGCGGAGCAAAAGTTAGAAAAAATTTCTGAGTTTTAAATTTCCAGCGGATTGAAAAACCCAACTGTAAAAGCTTTATCCGTTGGGTTTTTCAATCCGCTGGAAAAATTTGTTTTCCGAGGCTGCCTGAAGGGCTCCAGTTTTCAGCTTGTCTGAAAAACTGGCGTAGGCGATTAGCTTTTCAAACGCAGAATAAAATTCTAGCTTTTTATCGTCAACGGCTGAAAAGGCAAAAAGCTTTATCCGTTTAAACTTTGCGATGCTTTGGGTTACGGCGGAAAGCCGCGCTACGGAAACTGTTTGACTAAATGCGGGCCGAGGGCTTTGGTTAAGCGGAGCGGCAAGCGTTGCCACATTTTGATGGCGAGGTGAAATTTGGGATTGGTGGGATTATTGTTGGGCAAAGGCGCGCCGTTCATCATTTGATATTGATACGGCAGCGGCGTGTGCTCGAAACCCATGTGGCGCTTGAAATGAAACGCGCCCGTGCTGTTCTTGCTGCGCCCAAAGTCGAAATATTTATAGCCGCGCTCGCCCGCGCTTTTCATGAGCGCCCAATACATGAAGTTGTTCGGCGCGAGAAAATTTTTATTCGGCAGCGAGCCGCCATAATACGGCAGCACGGTGTCGCGATCATAAAACGAGAGCACGCCCGCAATCGGCTGCCCGTCGTGAAAGATGAGCAGAATGTCGGCGTCGTCTTTGAGCTCGCGCAGGCAATTTTCAAACAACGCCAGCGGAAAAACCGGCGTGCCCAAGGACCGCACGGAAGCGGCGTAGATTTCATAAAAATCTTGCACGCGGCTATTGTCAAACTGCGCGACCAGGCCGGCCTTTTCGCCTTTGCGCACCATGCGGCGTGCTTCGCGCGGCAAGGCATTGAAGTTTTGTTCCGCCTCGGCGGCAATCGGCTTGATGAACGTGCAGTAGAGATTCTCGCGCGTTTGCAATTCCGGATGCGGGCTTGCGAAACGTTGGCGCAGCTCCACATAGGTTGCGCCGTGCTCGTGCGCATAGGCCTTTCCCGCTTGCAGCAGAACCTGCTCGGCCTCTTCCTCCGCGGCGAGCAGGCCGCCATAAACCGCAAACGGCGTGGAGATCACGGCGTTGCCGGCAAACCACGAGCGCACGTGAAAGAGCGGCAGCACGCCGAAAATTTTCCCCTCGCGCTCGGCCCAAAGATAGTGCGAACGGTAATCAAACGTTGTTTCCAGAATGCGCCGCCACGCCGTTTTATGAAACAGGGTCCCGGCTGCCATGCTCTCGACAAAACCATCCCAGCGGGCCTCGTCTTGAGGCAAAAGTTTTTGGGCTTGCATCATGAACGTGCCCGCCTCCCGAGAATGCTTTGGGGGCTTCTCGTGTGACCGCACGCCCTCGATGCCAAACAAAGTTCCATATCCTACCACGGTCCCAATCTCGTCTTTTTCAAACCACACAGTTCATGTCATTCCGGAGGAAACCTTTTTAGCGTAATGCCTCAGTTACGTGTGGTAGCGCAGGCATCCCTGCCTGCAGACAAGATGTCGCGCTACGTTTTCCACCGGTAACTGAGGGATTACTTTTTAGCGCTGGGCGCCAACTCCAGTACTCAAAAAGTTTTCCGCGGAATGACATGGCGAGGTAACACTTCACAATACCGAGTTTGATCGTCAAAATTCTTTATGTTGCGCACCCGGGGCTGTTCAATCACCAGCTTGCGGTCCAGAACGGAGCGTCATTCCAGATCATAGGCGGCGTGACTATAATACTTGTAGTCGTAATAGCTATAATCGTAGTAGTAAGGCAGCAAGCCTTTCATGTTGTTGATGATCACGCCGAGCAGCTTTTTGCGGTTGTCTTCCAGCAGCTCGAGCGCGTGTTGCGCCACGCGCTTTTGCGTGACTCCGGCTTTGCACACGAACAGAATGCCGTCGGCCACGTTGCTGAGCAGCAGCGAATCGCTCACCGGGATGATGGGCGGCGCATCGAGCAACACGATTTGAAAGGCGCGGCGCAAGCGCTCGATCATCTGCGACAAACGCTCCGAGGAAAACAAATCCGCCGGGCTGGTTTCGGCAACGCCGGCTGTGATGATTTTTAAATTTGGAATCGCGGAAGACTTGAGCACGGAGCGCAGGCTCACGCCGTGCGCGAGGATATCCGCCATGCCGCCTTCGTTCGGCACTTTATAAAGCTTGTGAACCACCGGCCGCCGCAAATCGCAATCGATTAGGACCGTATCCGTTTGCCGATAACGCGCGCTCGCGGTTGCCAGAAACGCCGTGGTCGTGCTCTTACCCTCGCCGCTGCTGGAGCTGGTCGTCATGAAAACGCGCAGGCCGTAGTTGTCATATTGCCGCTGCAGCTTGTTATAAAGCCGCTTGAACGCCGTGGCTTCCGGCGTTTCTTCATAGTAACCATAACTCTGATTTTTGCGCCGCGGCTTTGGCGTTTCATTTTTCATCATAGCCTGCTCTGCTAAACGATCCACTGATCTTGTTCTTCCGGCGGAAGGGTCTTGTTTTGGTCCGCGCCATTTGGGGCGGCGGGAATATTCACGGCAATCGTCTCGGTCGTGCGCGGCTCCGCGGCTCGCGGTTTTGGCGCAAAGACGGGCTCGGGCGCCGGCGCAACGTTCGTCACGCGGGTCTTGGTCGAGCTTCTGCTCGGCTCCGGGTTTTGCGGCCCCGTGCGTCGAAAAACTTTGGGCGGATTGCCCGAGCGGATGTGAAATTCTTGTTGGGAAGTTTTGATGCTGTTCACGCGCGCCAAAGGAGACGAGGCCGCGGAAGGAGAGGCCGCAGGTGCTTGCACGCGCGTGGCTTTGCCGGCGTTCGCGCCGGGCGCGGTTTTCTTCAGAGCAACGTTTTCGCCCGTGCGATATTTTTTCCCGAGATCCTCCTGCCATTGCTCGAACGACGCCCCGATCTTGGGAATCACGCCCCACACCGGCGCGCCGAGCAATTGTTCCGCGTCTTTCACGTTGCGAATGGATTGATCCGACAACTCCAACACGACCACCAAGCTGAAGCCCAAAATCACGCTGACGCCAAACGCGCCCAACACAAAAACTCTTTTGCTGCCGCCCACCGGCGCCACCGGCATGCTCGCGGCTTCGATCACGCTATACTTGAAATCCGCGTCGCTGTTTTGCAAGGCCTCTTCGATTTGCGAGCCGCGCGATTGCTCCAAAAACACTTCGTAGATGCGGCGGTTCTGCGCCAGCTCGGCTTCCAAACGCCGCAATTCGATTTCATCCGCCGGGGCCGCGGTGCTCATTTGCGCAAAGCGTTGCAACAAGTCGCTCGCCACCGCCGCGCGCGCGCGCAAAATGTAAAGATCGATCTGTCCCGATTGATATTCGATCATCGCGCCGTGCAATTCTTCCGCTAACGCGGGGTATGCGCGCGCCACGGCCCCATCCAACAAACGATGATATTCTTGCCGCAGCGCATTGACTTCGCTGTCCAACGTCAGCTCGGAATCCGTGCGCAAACCCGCGGCGATCGTGCTCTTTTTAAAATCCGCCATCTTGGCTTCGATTTTGGATTTCACTCGCAGCAAGGCCGCTTCGTTCTCCCACAATTGCGGGATGCCCGGCAAGCTCAACCCGCCTTGCAATTCCGCCAGCTTGCGTTGGCGCTCGGCGATCGCGCTTTCGCTGGTGCTGATGAGTTGCCTGAGCTGCAACACGCTATTGGCATCCAGGCCGATTTTCTGCACTTGCTCCGAAGCTTGGCGTTCTTTTAAAGCTTGCAGCCGGCCCTCGGTGTCTTTCACTTTCTGCGCATAAATTTCCAACTGCTCGTTGCTGAACTCCATCACGCCGCGAATGCCGCGCAGCTCGTTCTTCTTCGATTCGTCCACGAAAATTTCCGTCAACGATTTCACCAAACGATAAGCCATGCGCGGCGACTCGTTGTGCGCCGTGATCTGAAACAGTTGTGCGCCGGGGTTCATTTGCACGGTCAGGTTTTCGCGCAGCATTTCCAGCAGCACGCGTTCGAGCACTTCGTTATAGGGCAGCCACTGCGCTTTGGCGTGCAGCGTCTTCGCCGTTTCATTTGCCAGCTCGTCCTTGCTCAACTCCAGGCGTTGAATGAGTTGCAAAAGATTCGGCGTGTTGAGAATCTTCTTTTGCAGCTCGCGATAATCCACCGCGTTCGAAACGCCGGGCGTGACTTCGCGCATCGAACGCTGCAAGCGGCTCGGCAACACTTGAATCGTAGCCGAAGCTTCGTAAATCGGGCGAATGTAAATGAGCGCAACCGCAATGCTCGCGCCGGCCAACAGCACGATCGGAGCCAGCACCCACCATTTGCGCCGCCACAGGATGGCCCAATATTGCCGCCAGTCAAACTCGCGTTTTTGATTGAGCAGGGCCAGCAGTTGCTCGGCGCCGGGCTGCATGTGGGCTTGAGGGTTTTGCTCTTGCGCATTCATGGCGTTGTGCTTTGAAGTAAACTCATTGCGGGTTGATTTGTAACACCCTAAGCCGGACGAGCCGGAGCCAAAAAAGTCCCACCGGATAAAAGCAGCCAACGGATTGTGCCTTACTTGTCGGTTGGCAGCTTTTACCCGTTGGAGAAAAATCTTTGCTTTTTTGCGCTGATTTGATTCTCTAATCCGCTTAACGAAGGACCTGCACCACGATGAAGCTTGCCGTGGACGCGAGAAAAATGCGAATGCCCTCGGAAAAATAGCGCGGCAATTCCCGCTTGCGCGGCACGTAGATCGCGTCGCCTTCGTGCAGTTTCAGCGGGTGCGGCGAAGGCTTCTTTAAATATTTTTCCATGTCGATGAGCGCGACCTCGGCCTGGTGCTGGCCGTGAAAATAGAGCCGCACGTCTTTCAAGTTCGCCAACTCCGTCGGGCCGCCCGCGCGCACGATTGCGTCGAACACATCCATGTCTTTTTCCAATTCAAACACGCCGGGCTTGGCAACTTGCCCGATCACGTGAATCACGTTGCCCTGCGTTGCCGCAACCGGCAGCACGCCTCCTCCTTCCACGCCCGTGGTCGGCGCGCCCGGAACGTTCACGTTATCGCCCGGATAAACCGGCGGCAGCGAAGCCAGCTCGCCGCGTTCGATCACGCTCGTGAGATCCACGCGCAACGTGCGGCCCGCATCCGGGCCGGATCCGCGCACGATGGTCACGTCGTTCAACTGCGCAAAAGACTGCGGCCCGCCCGCTTCCAAAATGATTTGCCAAAGATTCGGAATCGTTTCAAACTTCAGCTTGCCGGGCGTGAGCACCGCGCCGGTGACGTACACGATCTTGCTGCCGAACTCGCGCACCACGATCGAGGCTTGTGACACGCGAATATCGAGCAGCGAAATGCGATTCACGATGTCCTGGCGCAAGCGGCTCACGGTCAAGCCCGCCGCGGGAATCGCGCCGATGAGCGGCATTTCGATTTTGCCGTTGGAGCTGACGCGCGCTTCGGTATCCAACTCCGGCCTTTGCCAAAATTTGACCGAGAGCAAATCGCCCACGCCGATGACGTACTCCTGCTTCTCTCCTTCACTTTGCGCCAAGCTGAGTTGCGGAACGCTCGCGAGCAGCAGTGCGAGGCAAATCCACTGGACTAGCATCCGTGAGTTCATGGCTATCTACCTTTTGAATGAACTTTGAATTGTTGATGATCGAGGTTGTGCTTCTTCAGCAAATCGTAGAGCGTCACGCGGTTGAGATCCAGCTCGGCCGCAACGTTGGTAATCACGCCCTGGTGTCGGCGCAACGCGGCAATCAGCATCTCGCGTTCGAGCGCGCCGAGCGCCTCGCGCAAAGAATTGCGGCGGCTTCCGGCTTGCGGCGCAAGCTCGAAATCTTCCGGCAAGAGCACGTGGTGCCGCGCGAGAATCACGGCTTTGCGAATTTTATTCTCCAGCTCGCGCACGTTGCCGGGCCAATGATATTCGCGCATGAGCTTGAGCGCTTGCGGCGAAAAACCGCGCAGCGGCTTGTGATATTCGGCGACAAACTTTTGCAAAAAGTGTTGCGCCAGCAGCGCGAGATCCTCGCCGCGCACGCGCAACGGCGGCACGCGCACGTGAATCACGTTCAAGCGATAATACAAATCTTCGCGAAAGCGGGCGGCGGCAATTTCTTTTTCCAAATCGCGATTCGTGGCCGCGAGCATGCGCACGTTTAACGGAATCGTCGCGGCGCCGCCCACGCGCTCGACGGTATGATTTTGCAGGAAGCGCAACAGCTTCACTTGCAAGCTCAACGGCAGCTCGCCGATCTCGTCTAAAAAAATCGTTCCGTGATCGCCCGCTTCGAGCTTGCCTTTGCGTTGCGCGATTGCGCCGGTGAATGCGCCTTTTTCATGGCCGAACAATTCGCTCTCCAGCAAGTTCTCCGGAATCGCGCCGCAGTTGATCGCCACAAACGGCTGCGCGTGACGCGAGCTGAGCTGGTGCACCAAGCGCGCGATCAACTCTTTGCCGGTGCCGCTCTCGCCGGTGATGAGCATCGCCGCGTCGGTGCGGCTGACTTTCTTCACGGTTTGCACCAGGCTGCGCATTTCCGGCGAGCGCCCGAGCAACATGTTTTCGGCCTCGACGAGCGCCGCCTCTTCCCACGCCGTGGCGCTTTCTTTTTCAAGCTGCACCACCGCGCTCGCGCGGTGCAGCAAGACTTTCAGCTCGTCAAGATTGACCGGCTTGAGCAAATGATCGTGCGCCCCCGCGCGCAATGCCGCGCGCGCCACTTCGCGTTCTTGATTGCCGGTGACCACGATAATCTTCACCGGCCTGGCTTGCGCCAAAATTTTTTCAACCAACTCCAAGCCCTGGTTTTCCGAAGTCGCGCCTTGGTTATAATTCAAATCGAGCAGCACCAGCTCGGGGCGGTGCTGCGCATACGTTGCGAGCACTTGCTCCGGCGTGTGCGCGGTGACGACTTCGTAGTGCTCGGCCAAGGCCCACCGCATTTGCGAGCAGAGCACTTCGTCGTCGTCGGCGATGAGAAGCTTGGTGGTGTGGTTCATCTTAATTTATTCTCTCTCTTTTTTGCATTGTCATCCTGAAAGGACCTTCTCCAGCACTGGGCACATCTTTAAGAACAAGAATTGATCCGAGCGCGAGGGAAGGTTCTTCTAGAATGACAACGTGAATGAGAGTTTCAAACCAAACCGTAGCGAGTATAAGTTCCTCCTTGAGGGGTGTTCTTGAGGCAACGATGTTTTTCAACTTCGTCAGTCTGCCACTTCCCTTTGCCCATGATTATGAACAACACCCCCCTCAAGGGGGGAATTTCGGCACGGCAACATCACTTCGAACCTCGTGCCCTTTCCCAATTCACTTTCAACCACAATTTCGCCGCCGTGTGCGCGCACGATTTCGCGCGATTGATATAAGCCGAGCCCGAGGCCTTTCGCTTTCGTGGTTTGATTCGGGCGAAAGAGGCGATGCCGCACAAATTCCGGCGACATGCCCGCGCCTTCATCGCACACGACGAGGCGCACGCGCTCATTCAAATTTTGCGCATGCACGCCGAGCACGCCGCCATGGGGCATGGCCTCGCGCGCATTGACGAGCAAGTTGCGCAGCACGATGCGAATCTGCTCGCCGTCCCACCGCACACGTGGCAGCGCTTCGAGCTTCAAATCTAAAACGATCGGCGGCGCGATTTGCACGTCGGCCACGACTTCACGCAGCAATTGCGCGGCATCGCACTCGGCAAATTGCGTGGCTTCGCCGCCGGTTTTGACGGCGGACAAACGTTGCACGAGCGTGTGCAATTCGTGCGAGACGCGGCTCAACGAAGCGAGAAAATCCGCGCGAAACTCCGGCTTGTCCAAATGCGCTTTGGCATTGTGCGCCAACAAACCCAAGGCGCTTACTGCGTGCCGCAGATCGTGCGCAATGAACGCGGCGATGCGATAGATTCCTTCGGTCTGTTCGCTTGCCAATACGCGCTGCTGCAAATACGTTTCGTGCAGCGCGAGACTGGCGGCGTTGGCGAGCACGTCCAAAAGCTGCCGGTCTTCTTCGCGATAAACGCGTCCGTTGCTCTTATTGCCAAGCCCGACGAGGCCGATAAGTTTTGGTCCGACTTGCAGCGCGGTCATGAGGCCGCGATTTTGCAAAACGTTTGCGGCTTTTTCTTCTTCCAACAAAAAAAGCCGTTCCGGCACAAAACTCTCGCCCACGCGTTCCAACCATGCTTCTTGTTTGGAAGTGAGCGCGAGCGTTTCATTCGGCGTTTCGCAGTGGCCGTGCTCGTTGCACTGAAAAGCCGCGAACGCATGGCCGCGCTCTTCCCGGAGCCACAGCGTGCAATGCGCGCCCGCAAAAATTTCCTGCAAGCCGGAGCAGATGGCCCGCGCCAACTCGGCCTGCGTGGCCGCCGTTGCAAGTCGCTCGATGAGTTGGTGCAGCTCGAGCCGAAAGTCATAACTCTTCTCGCGCCAATGGCGATCGACAAAACGCGACCAACGCTCTTGCCAGGAATTTCCGGTGAGCAGCACGAGGGCCAACACCACTGCACCGAGCGCCGCGACGAACGAGACGAAGAGGTGCCAACTGCCGCCCAAGATCATCGCCAGCTTCACCAGCACGCCGAACGCGAGGCAATAGGCTCCGGCATAAATCAACACGCTGGAAGAGAGCAAGCGTGAGAGCCGGATCGTCGCGGAGCTTGTGGTTATGCGCGGCTGCGGCGCGTTGAGAAAGGCGAGCGCGAGCAACGTGCAGAGCAAGCCGATCACGACTTGGCAAACGAGCCAGAGCGCATGATCGAGGCGGCCGTAGATCAAACAGAGGCTGCACGAAGCGATGAGCGTGAGCAGGAGCAGAAACAACGTGCCGCTGATCATGCCGCTGCGTTTGCCCGCGCGCCAATCCAACGCTTGCAGAATCGGCTCAAACTTGCTCAACAGCAAGACGTTTGCAACGATGGCTCCGGCAAAGAAAAACTTTCCGCCGGCAGTGAGCACAAAGATGAAGCCGTTGCCCGCGAGTTGCCATGCTTGCAACAGGCCGTGCCGCGTATGCACCCCAGCGAGCACGCCGAACGCGGCGAGCATGACGAGCTTCAGCGCGAGCCGATTGCGCGGCGCCTCGACGAGCGGCGTCGCCGCCCATGCGCCCGCGGGCAGCATGAGCACAAAAAGATAGCCGAGCATTTGCGCGAAAAAAACTTGCTGCGCCGTGCCCAAAGACAAAAGCGCGGCAAACGCAGTGGCATTGAAAATTTCAAAGAGCAAGAGCGCGAGCGCGAGTGCCGTGAAATAACGCTCGGTTTTGAGGCGCCGCGACAACGCGAGGAAGAGCAGCAATCCCGCAAGGCCGGCGAAGAGCGTGGCGCCTAGAAAAAGAACGAACATGGCATACTCGAAAAAAGAACGCTCGTAGTAGCGCCTTCAGGCGCAGGCCGTATTAAGCTCATAGCTCCTAATGCAATTTGATAATCAAAATCGGTAACTAGGCGAGCCCCTCACCGTGTCATTCAGAAGAAACCTTTTTAAGTTCTGGAGTTGATGCCCAGTGCCTAAAAGGTTTCCTTCTGAATGACATGTTTGGGGGAGCGATTACCGAATTTGAAAATCAAAACTCCTAACGCGCTCCTACGAACGGCCCTCACGAGTTCGTCAACCGCAGCACTTTCTGTTTGAGCACGTCCACGAGAGGATGCTGAGGATAACGTTGAATGAACTCGTTGTAGACTTTGAGCGCGCGCTGCACTTGGCCGGAGGATTCGTAGATATTGCCGAGCAACAACGAGGTGCTCACTTTGCCGACGGTGTTGTCCAAAATACTTTCGATGCCCGAGGCTGCCGCCGCGGCTTCGTCCCAACGTTGTTGCGCGATGAAGCAATCGGCAATGTGCTCTTGCGCGAGCGCGGCGAGCATGGACCGCGGGTATTTGGCGATCAAGCCTTGATAATAAGCCACAGCTTCAGCGTAAGCCTTTGCGGCCAGAGCCGCTTCATTTCTCTGCACGTAATGCTCCGCGACGCGCAGGAGCGCATTGAGCGCGGGCGGAAAGATTTCATATTGCTTGGCCAGCCAGCGATATTCATTGAGCGCGTAGTTCCATTGGCCTTCGCGCTCATAACTGAGCGCGATCTCTTCGTGCGCGCGCGCCGCCAAGCCGGGATTCGTTTTGCTCTGCGCAAGGACGTGCTTGAGCATGCGCCGCGCCGGCTCGTTTTGATTTTGCGCGAAGAGCATGCGCGCCATTTCAAAGCGCGCTTGCGGCACCAGCTCGTGGCCCGGATATTTCGCGACTAAATCTTCGAGCATTTTCCACGCGCGCGCGGTCTCGCCCAGGCGTTCGTGCAGCGCCAGCGCTCGCGTATAAACGTAGTGCGGCAGCTCGGGAGATTGCGCGTGCCGCGCGATTTGTTGATTGAGCAAGCCGTCGACCGCCTGCCATTGGTTTTGGTCCGCCAGCAGAGCGGCGAGATATGAAACCGCGGCAACCCCGACTTTGGAGTTTGGAAATTTCGCCACCATGGTTTGATAGCACTCGCGCGCCTGGCGATAGGCTTCGTCGCGCTTCGCGGCGTGCGCGCTATGTTTGTGCATGCGCGCAAAGTGGAAGGGAATCGCGACCAAATACATTTCCGGATCTTGCGGCGCAATGCGGCTGGAGAGACTGGGCAACACCAGGGAATAAGCGTCGATGGCGTCGCCATATTGCAGCGCGCGCTCGTGCAACAGCCCGATGGTGAGCCGCGCCGGAATGGTGATCTCTTCGTCGTGCGGATCGCGCTTGACGATTTCTTCATAGGCGGCGATGGTGCCGTCCACGTTGTCGCGCATCAACTCCAACTGGGCCACGCGCATTAAGCAGCCTCGAATGACGGAGTCAAGAATCTCCGTGCGCGGCAAGGCGCTCGCGCCTTTGACGATTTCATGGAACCGCGCAATGGCGAGCTTGAAGTCGTTCGCATCGGCGATATTGGGATTGATGTAAATCTTCTCCAACAGCTTTTGCGCGGTGAAATATTGCTTCTCCAGGGTGAGCTGTTGCATCAGGTTGTGATCTTCGCTGCAAGCGCACAACAATACGCCCAGCAAGAGCACGAGCACGCGGCCGCGCAGTGCGCTGCTTGGAAAAATACTCATACGGTTTGAGGCTTGGGATTGTTCTTTTTTTCAAACGCGACGAGGCGATAAAGATTCGTAATCGCGCCGATGATGAGATAGTTCGAGATCATGGCCGCGAGAATACCCGCGGCCACCACGCCGGCGATAATTTCGGGATTGAGCTTTTGCACGATCACCGCGCTTTTCGAGAGCACGAATTGCACCGGAAGCTGCAAGAGACTCGGCAGCCCGATCATCACAAATGCAAAGAGGCCGTAACGCCCAAAGAGCTGCAAGCTTTTCGCAATCGCGCCCGGAAAAGACCGTCGTTCGAGCACAATGAGCGCGCTGGTGAAGGCGAAGAGTGCACTCACTAAAATGACGCCGAGCACGCGCGCCACGGTGAGGTATCGGTCGAACTCCGGCATGCTCGCAGCCCAGGCGGCGCAGCCATAAATCACCGCGAGCGACAATGCGGTTTCAATGGCCCACGCGCAGAAGAGCTGGCCATAACGCCCGACAACGATTTTGACGCGCGCGCTCAACGGCGCGTGGCGGCCGTTCGCGGCAAAGAGCACCGTGGCCAGCCCGACAACGCCGATGCCGAGAATGCCGCTCAACACGAGATTGAGCAGATCAAACGCTTGCGGCAGGCCGAGAAAATAATTGGGATAGTGCAGCGCCATCTCGCCGCCCAGCATGCGCTGCAAAGGAATGAAGAAGAAGGAAAACGGCGGGTACATGAAAAAGATCAAGCCCGCGACGATGAAAGCTTGCGCCAACGCATAGACGAAAAACGGCAGGAGCACAATCGGCTTGCGCGCCGCGGTGAGCGTTTCCTTCCATGACCACAAGAGCAACCCGACTTTGGAATCCGGTGACATGCGATAGAATCTCCGCGAGGATAAGAAGCTCGTAGTCGCGCCTTTCAGGCGCGGGCGGTCTTGAGGAGCCGGCGCCTGAAGGCGCGACTACGAGCTTAGCGTTATTTCTTCAATTGCCCCTGCACTTCATTGCTGCCGGCAAAGAGGCCGGAGCGGTCATAGACGAACACGCGATAAAAATACGTCGTGTTCGGCGCGACGCCGGTATCGCGATAATTGGTCGTGCCGTTATCATTGATGATCGTCACCGGCGCGGCCGTGCTATCGACCGGCGAGGCGAGCGAACGATAGACGCGATAGTTGGCAAAATCTTTTTCCGTGCTGGTCGTCCACGACAGCTTCAAAGCCGTGGTATCCGCCACGGGCTTGGAGAGCGTGACGGCTTTGGGCGGGAGCTGCACGGTGAAACTATTCGGCGAAACGCTTTGCAGCGCGAGGTTTGCGGCCGCATCCGTGAAGTTGCCGTAAACGAAAGCTTGCACGAATTCAATGTCCGGGCGAATGGGATAATCCAACTCATAAACGCCGTCGTTGCTCCTCGCGTCGCCGTTGCTGCCGTTGTCGTACAAGCGCAGGTTGTTGTCTTGCGCGCTAGAGCTATTGTCGACGAGGTTCACGAGGGCGTTGCCCAGCGGCTCGCCTGCATCCAAGCGAAGGTGCAACACGTCGCCCGTGCGCAACACGCGGCCCTGGCCGTCGTGCGTGACCGCATTGATGAGCGCAATCGTGTCCAACGTGATGTTGATTTTCACGGCTTCGCTCTCGGCTTGATCCACGGTGCGAAATTTCACATACACGGTTTTCAAGCCGTCGCCGAGCGTCAATTCCCAGGTTTTGGTGTTGGAGAAGGCTTCCCAAATCGCGCCGGTGAAAACGGGATCGTTGGAGATCATCATCAACGCGGTGCTGTTGGGCACATTGAACGTGAGCGTGATCAAGCGGCGATTGGCGAATTTCGCGCCGTTGCCGATTTGCGCGCCGAACACCGCGGGCGTGACCGTGGCGGCCTCGGAGGGCTGGCCTTCGACGTTCGAGTTATTCACCGCGGCGATTTGATATTGATAGGGCGCGCCGATCGTGACCGTTGAATCGCGATACGTGCGCGTCGCCACCACGGCGATGCGCTTGAAGGCAATTTCGCTCGCGCTGCGGCGATACACGCGGAATTGTTTTAGCTTCGCGGCCTCGCCGGTGAATTGCCACGAGAGCTCGACCGCGCCCGACACGAGTTTGAACGTGACGTTTGTGGGCGCGCTCAAAGGCGTGGTGTCGCCCGTGCCCACCGGATTATATTTGCTGCACGCGGTTGTGATCAAGAGCATGCCGAGCAACAGCACCCGAGCCATTCCTCTCTTACTGAACGTTTGTAGTGATGCCTTTAGGCATGTTAGGCCCATGGGCAACGGACGCCTGAAGACGCTACTACAAACACAAATGCAGGTTCGTAGTGATGCCTTTAGGAATGTTGCGTCAATAGGCAACGGACGCCTGAAGGCGTTACTACAAACGCTCAACGAATTTTTCACGTTCATGTTCGACTCACTTCTTATCCAGTGAAATTTTCAAATTCAGCTTCGCGGCATCTCCCCTCTGCGAAAGGCCGAGGGAAGCGCGGCGAAACAACTCGGCATTGTCGGCGCGATTGGGAAAGAAGAGCGCGCTGTCGATGAGATTCAACACCCACACACCGCCGAGAATGTACAAGCTGAGGTTGCGATCATCTTCAACCTCATTGACGCGGCGCAAGGCGTTTTGCACGGTGAGCCGCGCCGCTTGCTGCGAGGTGAAATCGGGCGCGCTCTTGAACGCGCTCACGGCCGCGCGATGATCGTCTTGCGCGTCGCGATAGTTCAATTCATTCACGCCATATGCCGCCGCGGCCCCGAGAGTCAAACCGGCCCAAATCAACCCCGTTCTTTTGCGCTCGGAGTAAAACTGTCCCCAGCCCGGCGCGACGAACGAACGCAACGCGGCTTTGCCCGAGGTGCGCTGCACGAGCTTCAACATCAAAAACCCTTTGGCGGAAGAGCCGAAACTATACTCGGTGTTGAAAGACTCATAGCCGGGTTTGTTCGTGCTGATTTGATATTTGCCCGCCAACGCATAGGGCAGAATGAACGGCGTTCTGCCCGCGAAACGGTGCTCGCCGTTCAACAGGACCAAAGTGCCCGCGGGTTCCGATTTGATCGTCACAACGCGCACCGGCGATCTGCCCTCTTCTTGCGCGCGCGCGGTTCCGGCCAGACACAGCAAACCGAACACGAGCATGCTCGCCAGCCACAGTGCAAAGGTGTCATTGCTTCTCATGAGCCTGTTCCTTGTGTTGCCGTGTGAAAGCGTGAAGCTCGGAGAGGACCAGCTCGGCCTCCAACACGGGAGTTGCGGAAAAAATTTTGACCACGGTCAAAAACAAAATGCGAAGATATAAGCGCACGGAAAAATGCGCGGCGTAATAAAGATCCAGTTCGGTTTTGCGCTTCACGTCTTCCACGTCGGCGTCATAGCCCCGGCAGATTTGCGCCAGCCCCGTCATACCCGGCTTGAGCAAGAAACGCAGACGATATTCCGGCACGTCTTGCACGAGGCGCGCGATGATTTCCGGGCGCTCCGGCCGCGGCCCGACGAGGCTCATCTCGCCTTTGAGCACGTTCCAAAATTGCGGAACCTCATCGAGATGATATTGCCGCAGCCAACTCCCGATGCCGGTGATGCGCGGATCATTCGGCATGGCCCACACCGGCCCGGTGCGGCGCTCGGCTTCACGGCGCATGGTGCGCAGTTTATAGATGAAAAACGCGCGGCCGTAAAATTCTTGCCGGCGTCTTTCCGCGCTCGCGGAGCGTTTCGCCGCTTTGCGCGCTCGCGCGACGCCGCGACGATTGCAACCGGTGCGGCGCTGCCGGTATAAAACCGGACCGGGGGAATCCACTTTGATGAGCATCGCGAGCACGAGCAAAAGCGGCAAGCACACGATCAACCCCAAACTCGCGCCGAGGAGATCCAAGCAGCGAATGCCGAGGCTCTCCGGCCGAGAGACCTGGAGTTTTGCACAAGATTTTTTCCCCGGCAAATTCAAACGCACGCGACGCACTCGTTTTGCAGGCATGTTTGGTCATAGCTCCGCCTCCTCAACGCCAATATCCGCACCTCACAGGGGATTTCGTTTTGAGATGAACCTCTCACTTTTCGGAATTGCACTCGCGAAACCATCTCTGTGTTTTGCAGATTGGTTTGCAACTCACATTCACGTTGTCATTCTGGAAGAACCTTCCCTCGCGCTCGGATCGACTCTTATTCTTGAAAGTGTGCCCAGCGCTAGGGAAGGTCCTTTCAGGATGACATTCAAAGAAGAGGCGAATTCCAGAATGACAAGTTGAGAGGGGTTGCAACCGACCTACAACGAATCGAGTCAAGGCTTTGCTTCCGGCACGACTTCGCGCAGCAATTGGGCTTCAACTTCAACCGCGACGCTGCGGCGCAACAAATCGATCGAAACGATGACGCGATTGCGGCGATGCTCGTTGGTGGTCACATAGCCGCGAAGCCCGGTGAGCGGCCCGGACGTAACTTCCACGCGATCGCCCAAATTCCAATAGGACACTTCTTCCACCGGCACTTGCGCGCCCAGCATCAAACGCAAGCTTTCAATTTGCTCGTCGGGAATCCACGAAAGCCGGGGCCAGGGCTTGCCGACGATTTTCACGACACTGGTCGTTTGCAGAATACTCAAATGCGTATGCGCTGCCATTTTTGCGCGCACCAAAACATAGCCCGGCAAGATATTCTTTTTCACTTTGCGCCGCCGCGCGCCCCAAACCGCAATGGCCTCGTGCTCGGCCAAATACGTCGTCAAGCCTTGCGCCCGCAAGCGCGCATCAACCTGGCGCTCATGGCGGCTTTTGCAGTGCAAGGCATACCAGTGGTCTTGGGTTAAGCGGTGAGAGGACATTCGTCACGCCTCCCAATTGCGAGCACAAACAGACCTCGCGGCCGTAATTTCACAGCGGGCAACAGCGGGATTCTTCCTGAGGCGAGAATGAGCGCGCCGACGCGAGGGCGCGCGAATAATAGCTTTCTTCCGGTTGAGAGCTTTGGGATCAAAATTTTTGCCTGCTGCATGATTCTACTCGGGCAGATTACCCGTGCGGCCGCGCAACACGCGAACTACCCAAAAAATTTCGCGTTGGTCGCGGGTTTCGTGGGCGCGGGTTCTAATCCGCCGAAGTCGAAGTAAAGGCCGTCGGGTTTATCAGCTTAACTTTACACTCATTGCCCAAAGGCTGCGTATCATCGCCGCGAGCGGATGCGCCAATGGCGTTTCGCGGTTTCTTCTTGTTTAACAAAACGCGCCGGCTTCGCAGCGGCGCTTCGCGTTTTTTTTACCTGCCAATAATC
>Ga0247727_10002756_pt1 | contig 39707 bp, 36 predicted proteins | sample WisWelCaveWW1625_FD_202498 | JGI IMG/M metagenome (GOLD analysis project Ga0247727, IMG submission 202498) | Biofilm microbial communities from Wishing Well Cave, Virginia, United States - WW16-25 | ecosystem: Environmental > Aquatic > Deep subsurface > Groundwater > Cave microbial mat | place... | reverse complement strand
ACCGGGTGTACAATCCTTCACTGATGCTCATGGGCGGCTCCTTTGGTTTTCGGTCCCCAAATTATGCCTCATCCCGTGAGCATCAGCTTTTCCAAAGTTCTGTCAGTGAATCAGGAAGCAAGGCCAAATATTCTGGGCAGGCCGTGAAATCCAAAGTGCAGGTGTCGATCTCATCTTTGCGCGTCAGAGAGTAGGTATACTGAAGAACCTGAAATGCCCCTAAAGTTTCTGGAGCAATAACGGTTGTACTCTGATCTGGAGAAGCGGTTAGGGGTATGGATGTGGCTGACGGCAGGGCTTTTTCTGTTGGGGGAATGGATGTGACAATTTCTTCCGTCAGCTCAATAGCAGGGGAATTGGTTTCAGCATTGCTTACACAGCCTGAGACAAACAACGCCGAATAGACGATTAGGATTGTTAGGCGAAAAGCTATCTTAAGCATGTTTTTACCCTTCTACACGTGAACGAATAATCAAGACCTGCCTCAGAATTTATGACCATGTGGAATAAGAGTTAGGCTGAGTTGAATTTGGTAACTGGCCGCAAAGGCAGCCGGGGTTTGGTAGTCCAGCGAACTGTGGGGCCGCTCGGTATTGTACTGCTTGCGCCGTGTCTCACTCACGGGTTGGGAATGCCCTCGGGGGTACGCGTCCCCCGGAGGGTGCGTCAGCCCTGTTTCGAGATCAGGTGGAGCAAGCGCAGGATTTTCAGGTCTTCGTAACTGACAGTCCCGCCAAGTTGATCAAAGATGGGTCTGAGGTAATCAGGGCTGAGTTCGTCGAATGCGCTGAAGGCGGCTTGTTTGACTTCGGGGGTGGCGTTGGTGAGGGTGTGCAGGTCGTCGCCCCGCCGGAGGGGGTTGCCCGCGGCGAGGTAGCGGGTGAGGTGTTCGAGAATGGTGCCCGCGGTGACGGCGTAGCGCTGCATCAATTGCTGGACGGTATCCCCGGCGTTGTAGGCTTCACCGACCATGACGTAACGGCGGTTGGCGTCGTCTTTGGGGCGGGTCAGCGCTTTATGGTTTTCGGACAGTCCGTTCTTCTGGCAGTAGGGGCGGATCACGCTGAGGAAAACCTCCCCGTATTGGCGCAGTTTTACCTGCCCCACGCCGGAAATGTTGAGCAGGCTGTCCAGCGATTGCGGGTAATAGGCCGCCATCTCGACCAGCGTCCGGTCGGAGAAGATGACGTAGGGCGGCACACCCGCGGTATCGGCCATTTCCTTGCGGGTGCGGCGGAGCAGGTCGAAGAGGGCGTGGTCATAGGTGAGCTCCTCTCGTTGCCCGCGTTCGCGGCGCGTCCGTTCCGCCGGGGCTTGTACGACGCCCATGATCGCCTCCCGGTTGCGGAGGGCTTCGAGGGCGCGCGGGGTCAGGCTGAGGGTGCGGAACTCGCCGTCCTGTTTCAGGTAGCCTGCCGCCACAAGCTGGCGGGCGATGTGCATCCATTGCTTCTGCGTGAGTTCGGCGCCGATGCCGTGGGTGGACAATTTGTCGTGACCCCAGCGCACGATCTTCTCGTTTTTTGAGCCGAGCAAAATATCCGTGATGTGCGCCGCGCCAAATTTCTCGTCGGCGCGCTTGACGCAGGAGAGGAATTTCTGCGCCAGGATGGTGATGTCGGAGAGGGCGGCGGGGTCGGAGGTGCAGGCGTCGCAGTTTTCACAGGGTTCATCGGGGGGCGATTCCCCAAAATAACTGAGGAGCAGTTTGCGGCGGCAGGTGAACTCGTCTTCCGCAAAGCGGATGAGGGCCTCCAGGTGTTGTGCGGCGATGCGTTTTTCTTCGCCCTCCTTCTCATTGATGAAATACCGGATCTTGGCGGCGTCGCCATAACTGTAGAGCAGGAGGCAATGGGCGGGCAGACCGTCCCGTCCGGCGCGCCCGATCTCCTGGTAATAGCCTTCAATGCTTTTGGGCAGGTCGAAATGGATGACGAAGCGCACGTTGGGTTTGTTGATGCCCATGCCAAAGGCAATCGTCGCGACGATGATTTGCGCATCGTCGCGGATGAAGGCTTCCTGGTTGAGGCGCCGCTCGTGGTCTTCCAGCCCGGCGTGGTATGGGCGGACGGAATAGCCTTTGTGTGCCAGGTGCGCGGCGAGTTCGTCCACCTGCCTCCGCGAGAAGCAATAGATGATCCCGGATTGCTCTCTGTAGCGCTCGAGCATGCGGATTGTTTGCGAGACGGGGTCGCCCTTCGGGGAGATTTCGATGTACAGGTTCTCGCGGTTGAAGCTGGCGACAAATTCATTGGCGCTGGCAAAGTGGAGGGTGGCGCGGATATCCGCCCGCACGCGTTCGGTGGCGGTGGCGGTGAGCGCCAGGCATACCGCGTTGGGGAACTGGCTGCGGACTGCGGCAAGCTGGCGGTACTCAGGGCGGAAGTCGTGCCCCCACTCGGAGATGCAGTGGGCCTCGTCAATGGTGAGGCAATCCACCCGGAGGGAGGCGAGGAGCGAGAGGATGCGCGGGGTCAGCAGGGTTTCCGGGGCGACGTAGAGCAGTTTTACTGCCCCGCGCCGCACCAACCCCATGTTCTCCTGATATTCCTGCGGGGTGAGCGTACTATTGAGGAACAACGCCGGCACGCCGGCCGCGCGCAATTGCTCGACCTGATCCTTCATCAATGCGATCAGGGGAGAAACGACGACGGTCAGCCCCTCAAAAATCAGCGCGGGTATCTGGTAGCACAGGGACTTGCCGCCGCCGGTAGGCATGACCGCCAGCGTATCCCGCCGCGCCAGCACGTTCTCGATGACTTCGCGTTGGTATGGGCGGTAGGTGTCGTAGCCGAAGGTGTCTTTGAGGATGGCGGCGGGGGAGGGCATGGCTTTCCTGGTTGCAGAAGGTCGATCATAACTTGAGCTGATTCAGCTCATCCTGCAACGCAGGAAGTTTTTTGTAGCGCGCGCGGAGTTCTGCAATCAGGTCGTTCCAGGCATGGACTTCCCCCAGCTCGTGCTGGACGTCGCGCACTTCGCGCAGATATGCAGCAGCCTGCGAATAACTCTGGCGATTGCGAAGGTCTATATTACGCTCCGCTTCCTGGGTGAACAACCGGATCGCTTCGTAGGGGTATTGTTTCTTTGCTGCTTCTGCCACTTCGATTCGCAAGGACTCGCCTCCCCATCGAGGCTGCCATTGCGTCAACGCTTCCAGTGCGTTGCCCACTTCATTGTCACTGAGGTAAAAGCGGATGAGCAAATCAAACTGTTTTTTACCTTGCAGGTCAGCAATAATGGTCTTGCGCAGGTCGGCCCAGCGCTCAAGTGGAATTGCCAGTTTGGCAAGCGTTTCGTAGCCCTCGAGGCTGGGGTATTTCCAGAACATACCCTCCTCCAGTTTGAGTGAGCCAGCCAGATCGCCGCGCTCTTTCAGCCTGGTTGAAAGCCATTGCAATAACCGGTTATCCGGGGCAGTATGTATCCTTTCAGATACGAGTTTTTCAGCGAGACCGGCATGGTTTCCTCTCACGAAAATATCCAATGCGAGCAACAACGCGTAGTCTTCGGCGCTCCTGGCGGCGTCTGCGGCTTCTGGAATCCGGTTGAGCTTGATCAGGCGTTCAATCAGATCCTTCAAGCGCCCTGTTTCGCGGCAGATTTTCAAGTAGGCTTCATCATCGAGTATGTCGGCTTCCAGGGCGAGCAACAAATTGCCCAGAACCTGGCGGTGATAGTTGTCGCTCCAACTGTCCCCCTTCGGCAGGATTGCACGCGTCCATTTTGCGATTTCCGCGCGCTCCCCGGGGATGGTTTTCGAGGTGAGAATGCCCGGCACACAATCCGCCGCGCCCACGCCGCCCGCACTTAGGGTGTCCCATATATACGCGTTGAAGATACTTTGAAGAAGATCAATCCGCATGTTCCCTTGGGTGATTTTGCCCAGGCATTCCCCCAATGCTTCGGCGCAATCATATACGACACCCAACAGGCTGCCTTCCTCATCCCCAAGTGCGGCATCTGCGTTATCCAGGATGGCTTCGATCAATGTCATATAGACCAGGGCGGCATTCCCAACATCCCCGGCGGACAGATAACCTGCCGCCAGTTTCAGAAGTGGATTCAAATTCCTTTTAATCTCTTCTGCATAACCCCATTCAAAATCAATTCCTTGAAATGCACGTTGCGCTTGTTGATGAATCGCTTTGATGTTTATGGGTTTGCCTTCTGCGCCAACTATCGGCAATTCCAGTAATGTTTCCAGGTCTGGCTCCTGCTCCAACATTTGTTTGATGAGGGCAATCAATTCAGGCTTGGAGCGTTTATCGAGGCTGGCGTCAAGTGATTCGACTTCCTGGAATGATTCCGGATGATGAATCCAGGTAAGCAGCAATGCAACCGTGTGCTTGCATTGACCGCCGCCCTCCACTGGGCAGGAACATTCGGCGGACTCGATCCCCTTGCTGTTGAATAACACTTCCTGCCGGTAGAAGGGTGCCTGCGACCCGGAACATTTGGACTTGATCCCCATCCCTTGGCGGCGTTGTTCATAAATGGCACCTCTTGAGTAATAGGATTGCCCTCGCTGGAAGTAAGTTGCGTCGGTCCAGCGGCTAACGTCGGATGTTTTGATGCGAGGGATGGCTGTCATGGCTTTTTCTCGAAAGGTGGGATGTGGAAAACTTTTGTGCAAATACTGTCCCCCTCATTGGGAGCTGGACAGCCAGTGGTGCGCTAGCTGTTCCAAGCGGATTTTCTCTCCTGCTGTCCCAAATAGATGATCGATTCCAAGTCTTCCCGCTCTGCGGGCAGGTGGCGGGCGACGGTTTTTCGCACGGCGGCCAGATCGGTTTCTTCCGCCCAGCCAAGTATGGTGGAGAGGTCGCCCATGTCGCGCAGGCGGTTGGCGGTCAGTTTCAGGATGACGAGAAAAGGCAGGGAGATGACCGGGTAGCCCGCCAGGTCGGCGGTTGAGGCGGCAAAGGCTTCGTCCAGCCAGGGGTCCTCGCCCAGCAGGACATCCACATCCACACCAGCGGGGGAGCGCATGGCAAACCCGGCGATGGCCAGTTGCGAAACCAGCGCATACCCTGCCTTGTTTAATCGCTCCATGACGGTGTTGCCATCTATTTTTCGCACCAGAATATCCAGGTCTTTGGTCATCCGTTCGGGCATATATGCGCGCGTGGCGACGCCGCCGATGACGAGCCAATCCAGCCCCTCGAGAATTTTGCGCAAATCGGGCCAAGCCTGCATGGTGGTCCTCTCTTTCATCAATTGGGCTGAACTGCCGGTTCCGGGGTTAATGCGGCGCAGGGCCATTTGGAGAATGAACCGGCGCTTCTGGTGCGCGCTCAGGTTGCCGTCCGGGGCAATTTGGGCGATGGCAGGCGGTACATTCGAGGTCATGTTCATATTATACTCACCGCGATGAACAGCATGCCAAAGACTCTTCAACAAGCTGCTGCGGCTCACCCCTTTCCCGACTATCAAGCCTGGTGGGGGCTGGGGACGGACTTTTTACGGATGATGGCCGCGGCAATCGTGGGGGAGTGGGGGCGGGTAAAGCCGGTGGGGGATTTGCCGGCGGTGCAGGGGTATGCGGCGGAGTTTGTGCGGGCGGTGTATGGGCGCGGGGCGCAGCCAGATCTGGCGCGGCGGTTTGCGCTGCGGGAGTTTGGGGTGCCGGTCAAGTCGGGGGAGTTTGATGCACTGAGTTATGCGTTTTTCCGCGATGCGTTTGAGAGCTTCCCCCCGCAGGCGGGGGGACGGGAGGGGGGTGCGCGGCGGGCGTTTACGCAGCGCGTGGGGGCGCGGTTCTTTGGGGCGTTGCACGACCATTTGGGGTTGGCGATCCCCGTGAAGGTTGGGTCTGCCCTGGAACTCGATCAATTGAAGGAGGCCATCTCACGGGTGGGGGAGTTCCTGGTGGATCAGGGGTATTTGCGGGATCAGTTCGAGTTTAAGTTTGAAGTTTCGATCGCGGGGGTTGATCAACCGGAGTCTGCGTTCCTTGAAAAGCTCGACGAAAACGGCGTGGCGCACGCGCTGTACGTCATGGGCTATCCGGCCATCCTGCCGTCGGCGGTGATCCTGTACCAGACGGTGGGGGAGGCGCAGCACCATTCGTCGCGCACGATTGAGGAGCTGTTCGCGCGCGCCGGGTTGTCGGCGCGGGAGACGGATGATTTTGACCCGACCGGCTTCCCCGCCGACCGGGTGGTGGAGTTGTGGGAGGTGAAGCGGCGATGAGGGTTGTGGTTTGTGGGACTTACGGAATACGGGTCTCGATACAGGCGTTGCGCTGGTCGGGCAGGCGGGGATATGGCACAAACCCCTGACCTATCGAGACCCGCAACGCCCTACTCGACCGACATTCTCATCATCGGCGGCGGCGTGGTGGGGGTGAGCGCGGCGTACTATTTGGCGCGGGCGGGCGCGGCGGTGACGCTGGTGGAGATGGGCGAACTCTGCAACGGAAGTTCGTGGGGCAACGCCGGGATGGTTTGCCCGTGCCACTCGACGCCCGTGCCGGGGCCGGGCGTGCTGGCGCAGGGGTTCCGCTGGATGTTCAACCCGGAAAGCCCCTTTTACCTGCGCCCGCGGCTGGACGCCGGGTTTGCGGCCTGGCTCTGGCGGTTCAGCCGGTTTTGCAATGCCGGGGCGCAAGCGCGCGCTATCCCGCTCCTGCGCGATTTACAGCGCCGCAGCCTTGCCCTCTATCAGGAATTGATCGCCGCCGAGGGGCTGGCCTGCGATTTCGAAAAGGCTGGCGGGCTGGAACTTTTCCTGACCGAAGAGAAATTTGTCCACGCCGCCCACGAGGTGGAAAAGATGCGCGGCTTTGGCCTCGAATGGGAATGGCTGGGCCGCGAAGCCGTCCACGCCCTTGAGCCTGCCGCGCACCCGGATGTAGTCGGCGGCATTTACTATCGCGGGGATGCCCACCTGAACCCGGCGAAATTTGTCGAGGGGCTGGCGGAGGCGGCGAAAAATTACGGGGCGCAGATTCTGACGGGAACGGAGGTCACGGACATCCAACGGGAGGGGCACCGGGTTCACGGGGTCGCCACCCCCCGCGGGTGGATTCAGCCCCGGGAGGTCGTGCTCGCCGCCGGGGCGTGGTCCGGGGTGCTGGCGCGCAAACTGGGGATCAAGATGCCCATGCAGGCCGGGAAGGGATACAGTATCACGATGCAACGCCCCGCCAAGGGACCGCGCCTCCCCCTGCACCTCGCCGAAGCCCGCATGGCGATCACGCCGATGGGCGGCTGGCTGCGTTTTGCCGGGACGATGGAACTGGCCGGGATCGACACGAGCATCAACCAACGCCGGGTGGACGCCGTCCTGCGCAATGGCAAAAAATATCTTGTGGATTTGGGCGAACCCGTCGTCGGGAAAATCTGGGGCGGGATGCGCCCGCTTGCGCCGGACGGAATGCCCTACCTGGGACGCTCGCGGGAAGTGACCAACCTGATCGCCGCCACCGGCCACGGGATGCTCGGCGTCTCGCTGGGGCCGGTGACGGGGTTGCTGGTGAAGCAGATTGTGTTTGGGGAGCCGGTGGAGCTGGGGGTGGAGGCGTTGGAGGTGGGGAGGTTTGGGTAGGGCGAACTCTTGCGGTTCGCCCGCGTGCGATAGAGTTGGCGGGGTGAAGACGCTTTAATCCTGCATTCCTCTCTCCCCTATAAAAAAGCCGCCCCGCACCTTGTCCAGAGGTGCGGGGCTTGGAGGATCACAAAGTCACCGCTTGACCAAACTTTTCTCATGAGTTTCGGCAGCCATTGGGATTTTGTGATGCCTGCCTACTATAGCAAAAGCCCCCGCTCCCGTAAACGGGCGATTCGAGCGACGGACAAATTGTGTAACCCGATTGTCCCTCGCCCGGACGTCCTAGCCGCGAAACAAATAGCCCCGGCCCGGAATCGTCTGGATCAAGACCGGGCTGTCCGGCTCGGCCTCCACCTTCTTGCGCAACCGGCGCACCAACTGCGCCAGACTGTCATCCCGCACCCCCTGCTCAAAAACCCTGTCCTCCGGCCAGACCGCCCGGATCAAGGCATCCTTGCCGCACACCTGACCGGCGTGCTGGCGGAAATATTCAAACAACATTGACTCCTTCGCTGTCATCTCCTTGAGGGCGAACCCTTCGACTTCAGGCATACCCCGCCTTCCGCTCAGGGTGAACTCAGCCGCAGGGGGCTGTGACCCCGGCAGGCCCGCTTGCGCCCCAAGGAGGGGATTTGCCCCCAGCCCCGACAGCCGGATCATCTCCGGGGTGGGCGCGTCCGCCCAAAACTCGTCCAGCCGGCGCTGAATGGCGGGGTGGCCGCGCAGGGCCTCCGGCTCCAGTGGAGACCCGGAGCCATGTGCCTCGCACACGGCGCGCAGCAAGGCCGGATACCCGCCCGAAAGACTGCGTATAGCCACGATTGTAATCGTGTCCCAGACCTGCCCCTTGCGCCGGGCATATTCATGAATGTTCCAGTCGGTATCGCCGGGGCTGAGCGGGCCAAGCCAGAGCGTGTTGCCAAAGACCAGCTCGGCCAGCTCGGTGTGCGGGTCCAGCGGGCGGCGGGTGGCTGTGACAAAGGTGAGGGTGTATTTGTGGGCGTCGCGCAGGGCGCGCAGGTTGCGGGCTGCGGCCAGGGCTGCCTCGCCGTCGAGGGCGTCAAAGCGGTCGAGGAGGAGGCAGAGCCCGGCGGGGTGCCGCGCCAGCCCATGGGAGACCGCCCCCTCAAGGGCCAGGTACGCTGTTCCCTCGGGGGCCGGGAATCCCAGGGATTGGGTCAGCACCCCATAAAAGGCCTCCGCGCTGGGGTGGGGGAGTCGGTTCCCATCGACCAGCACAAACTGCCCAGCCCAACTCGCGCGGTGCGCCAGGAAGCCGAGCAGGTTACTTTTGCCCGCGCCGCTCAACCCGATGACGCTGGCGCACTCCCCGGCGCGCACGGCGGCGAGGAGGCGGGCCGTTTCCGTCTGGCGGTAATCCTGGGGGTAGGTTTCCCACGGGGACATGGGCAGATTATACCGTTCGGATTCCTGCGATACAATTTCGCCCTCCATCCGGGCCGAACTGAAGACGAAACGCCTAAACCTTCAAACGTTCCAACCGTCAAACCATCCAACCACCCAACCATGCAACCCACCCACCCCATCCAACTCTCCACCACCCAGTTTGCCAACCACGCACACGAATACTTCGCCTGGATGCGGGCCGAAGAACCCGTTTGCCGCGTGAACTTTACGCGCTGGAATAAGGCGTACCTGATCACCCGCTACGACGATGTGATTGACGTGATGAAGGACCCGCGCGTTTTCAAAAATCCGGGGAGGGCGAAAACGAACAGCGGCAGCGGGATGATCTGGATGCCGAAAAACTTCCGCCCCCTCCTGAATAACATGCTCAACACTGATGAGCCGGATCACCGCCGCCTGCGCAACCTCGTCCAGCAGGCTTTTACGCCGCGCATCATCGCCGCAATGGCGCCGCGGATTGAAGCCATCACGCACGAGCTGATCGACCGCGTACAGGAAAAAGGTTCATTCGAGTTAATGAAGGATCTGGCCTTTCCCCTCCCCGTCCGCGTGATTGCGGAGATCATCGGCATCCCGCCGGAGGATCACGCCCTCTTCCGCAAATGGACAAACGCCTTCGTCCAGAACCCGACCCCGCTCAACTTGACGCGCGCGGTCCCGTCGATCAACCATTTCTTCAAATACGTCCGCAAGCTGGCCGACGAGCGCCGCCGCGCCCCCCAGGCCGACCTGATCACCGGGCTGGTGCAGGCCGAGGACGAGGGCGCCCGCCTGACCGAGGATGAAATCCTCGGCATGGTCTTCCTCCTGTTGGTGGCCGGGCACGAGACCACGGTCAATCTCATCACCAACGGGACGTTTGCCCTGCTCACCCATCCCGATGAGCTGGCCCGCCTGCGCGCCGACATGGGCCTGATCGACAGCGCCCTTGAAGAGATGCTCCGCTATGACGGCCCACTGATGACCTCCGAGGCCGCCTTTGCCGGGGAGGACCTGACCCTCCGGGGGACGACCATCCCCAAGGGGTCGCTGATCCTCTCGGCCTTGCTCTCCGCCAACCGGGATGAGACCGCCTTCCCGGACGCCGACCGCTTTGACATCACGCGCACTCCCAACAAGCATCTCGCTTTTGGGCACGGCATCCACTATTGCCTCGGCGCGCCGCTGGCGCGGCTCGAAGCCCGCACCGCATTCTGCGCCCTGCTGGAACGCCTCCCCAACCTGCGGCTGGCGATCCGCCCGGAAGACGTGCGCTTCCGGAACGTGCTCATTGTCCACAAGATGGAGCAATTGCCGCTGGTGTGTTGATTGGGGGAGGGGAGTCTCTTGGGAACTCGTGGGAACTTGGGCCAGGCGCGTATTTCCATCCAGATAATTGAGGGGTATTCATTCAACCTTTGGGTTAATCCAATCCCTCCCTCCTTCCCTCCTTCCCGATTTGGGGTTGTGGCATAATGGATGGGCCATGAAAGGCCGGAAAACGCTTCTTGTATTGATCCCCCTGATTCTGCTCGCCCTGTTGGCGGCTTGTCAGGCCGCGGCCGGCGAGACCATTGTCGAGACCGTCATCGTCACGCAGGAGGTCGCTGGGGAAACGGTGATCCAGGTCGTCACGGCCACGCCCGAACCCGCCCCGCCCACTCCCACGCCCATCCGCATCATCATTGAAGTCACGGCCACGCCCGGCCCGATCATCGCTGAGCCGCGCAACGTCGCGCTGGAATGGCCCGCTTCCATGCGCCTCGACGAGTCCGCCATTGTGCGGCTCACCTTCAACCCGGATACCGGTATCGCCCAGGCTGTGGTGGAAAGTGAGGGGGCCGAGATCGCTTCCGGGGAGGTGGACGTCAAACACTATCCCGAATATGACGTGCGCGCCGCCGCCGCGCTGGACGGGGTCGGCTTTGGCATTTCCCCCGCCAGGGAGCAGGTGCGGCTGGTGACGGAGGGCGAGCCGCTGGAATGGCGCTGGACGATCACGCCCTCCCACGCGGGCACGCAGCGCCTCAACGTCGTCCTTGCCATGCGCTGGTCGCCGCCGGGCAACGGGGCCGTGGTGGAACGTGAGGCCGTCGTCTATGCCAAAGGCCTGGCCGTGGCTGTCGAAACCGCGCCGATCCTCACCGGGCGGATGATGGGAATGGCCGCCCTGGGCCTCGGGGGCGCGGTGATCCTCGGATGGTACACCCGGTGGGGCCGGGGCGGGAGCCGCCGGGGGACGCGTTCCTCAAAGGGATCAGCGCCCCTCCAGCAGGTTGCGCCCAACTCGGATTTATCGGTCGAGCCAGCCCTGGGGATGCACCTGTCCCCGGAGGAGCGGGAATTGCTGGGGGCCATGTTCAACCGCTATGGGCGGCTGATCATCGAGCAGGAGTTCAAATCGGGCTATTCGGGGGCGCGCGCGCTGCTGGCCCGCCCCATCCACGCCGATGGGCGCAGCGACGCCCATACGATTGTCAAAATCGGCCTCCCCGCCGCCATCGCCGCCGAGGTGCAAAACTATGAGCGCTTTGTGGCCGACACCCTGCCGCCGGTCACGGCGCGCATCCAGCACGCCCCCGTCATCCAGCGTGAACGGGCCGCCCTGCGCTACACCTTTATCGCCGAGCCGGGCCGCACCCCTGCCAGCCTGGAGACCATCCTGAAAACGCAGGCCGACCCGCGCCTGCTGTGGAAACTCTTCGACACCTTTGGCCCCAACTGGTGGATGCAGCGCCATCCGTACACGTTCCGGCTGGGGCAGGAATATGACCGCAAACTGCCCGCCCATCTCGTGCTGGAACCCGCCGCCGGGAAGGGGCGGCCCCTGGATGGACGGACAGCCCCACAGGATATTCATTTTGAAATTGGGGAAATCCTGACCCCGGCGGGCTTTGGGGCGCGCGAACCCCGAGAGGGGCAGTGGACCCTGATGGGAGAGCCACCCCCCGGCAACCCGCCACTCCGCATCCGCTGGCTGGCCGGGACACCGCCGAAGGACGGCGCGGCCGGGCGGGTTGTCGCCACCCGCACCTCATTCTTGAGCGAGACGACGGCCTCGTTTGACCTGTGCGGCCTGCCCGACCCGCTGGCGCAACTCCCCGCCCTGCTCAACGAGACCGTCCGCGGGACGCGCGCCATCATCCACGGCGACCTCAACCTGCAAAATGTGCTGGCCGGTCCCGGCGGGATGGTCTGGCTCATTGATTTTGCCCTGACCCGCGAGGGGCATACGCTCTATGATTTTGCCCACCTCCACACCGAGATCATCGCTCACGTCCTGGCCCCCGAAATCGACCACCCCCGCGCCTGGCTGGAAATCCTGCGCGACAACGCCGACCCGCTCCTGCGCGCCGTCCAGGAAATTGCCACCCGCTGCCTCTACGACCATACCAGCCTGCGCGAATACGACTTGGCGCTGGCGCTCTCCTGCCTCGGCGCGCTCAAGTTTGCCAACCTGGATGCCCACGCCAAACACCTCCTCCACCTGACGGCGGCGTGGGCGCTGGGGGATGGGTAGCATAGGGCCTTGTGCCCGTCGTCCGGCGATTAATTGTTTGTGCGGGTGATGATCAGGATGGCTTCGTAATCTTCAAGCGGCGGGGAAATATCCAGCGGGTATGGATTCAGCGCCGAGAGCTGGATGGTGTAATTTTGGAAGGTGACGGTATCGGTACCCGGCTCGGTGCCGAGGGTCAGGAGGGCCGGGTCCCCTGAGGGGGTGCGTACCCCGAGGGTGATCTCGGCCAACCCGGCTACGATGCATTCCACATTTTGCGGGCAACGATTATCAGAAACGACTGACTCGAACCAGATCGTCAATTCCTCATCCAAAATGGCTTCCTCCCAAATCTTAAGGGTGAAGGGGACGCCCAGTTGGGGTTCCTGGGTGATGGGGCCGCCGGCACCGGCCAGGGCGCAGGCAGTCAGCAAGGTTGCCAGCAGGGTGGCCGACAATAACAGGAGCAAGCGGGATATTTTCATGGTCAGGTGATCAGGGTGCTTTGTTCAACGTTGATCATATGGGCATAGAGGATTTGCTCATTGATTTCGAGATTGTTGATCAGCCCCAGGGCGGTGACTATCCCGTTGCCGATCCACTCCCCCTTGATCTCGCCAAATTCCACCTGGATGAGGACGTTGTCGGCGCGGGAGTCATTGGAGACCTGTTCCGGGTCCTGCCAGGTGCCATGCGCTTGCAATTCGGTGGTCGCCTTGAGGTAGGCCAGCGAGGCGGCTTTGGCGCGCGGCAGGGTCAGCGTGAGGATTTCGCGCTCAGAGCGGTCAAAGCGTATCCCGCTGGCCTCGTCGCCGTAGAGGAGGGCGAAGAGCATATCCTTGGCGAGGGTGAGGAGCGCGTCCCCCTGTGGGGTGCGGTGGAGTTCCGTGATCAGGGCGGTCCCTTTCTCCGGGAAACCCGGGTGCAGGAGACTCTCCAGGATCAGCGTGTTTTGGTCGAGGCCGCGGTATTTTTCGATAAAGGCGGTCAGGCTGGGCAGGTCAAGGTCCATGTGCCGGACACGGTTCAGGAGGGCGGCGCGTTCTGCCGTCTGCGCCTCCTGACGGGCGGCCTGTTCGCGGGCGGCCAGGGCCTCGCGCGGCAGGCTGAGGCGGATGATCTGCTCAACCAGCCAGGCGCGGTCATGAGTGGCAAGTTCGGCGCGCAGGCGCGCTTCGATCTGCGGGGTCAGGTCGTGTTGGATTTGGGCGAGGAGGGCTTCGATCGTGGTCATGGGATTGGGCGCAGCGACGACGGTTTGGCTCCGCTCACCAGGTGCTTCAGTCGTTCCGTTATTTTACGTCAGGAGCGGGTATTTATCCGGCTGCGGAAAAGCGGGATGGAGGCAGATTCCTTTGGCGGGCCAAACTGCCATCCGCAGGGAGGCGGGCAGGAAGTATAATTAATTTTAAGGAAAGTGAGGCCTGCCTATGAACAGCATTATCAATGAGTATTACCCGATATTGGAAGAATATCAAGCATTGCGAAACCAACTCATGGGGCTATTGCGGGATGAAGACCTGGCTTTTTCGCTGCCGGGCAACCCAACCTTTGGCACGCTATGCCGCGAGATAGGAGACGTCCAGCACGCCTATGTCCACTCCTTCCGCACCTTCAGCCAGAATTTCAGCTATCGCCATAAACAGCCGGGGCTGGATGCCAGTGTCACAAAACTAAAGCTCTGGTTTGAGAAACTCGATCTTGACCTCCGCCAGGTGATTGAATCACTTTCCGAGGAGGCGATTCAGTCCCGCAAAATTGACCGCGGGTATGATGTGACGCCGCGCGCCCAGTTGGAAATCTATCAGCAGGCGCTGTTGATATTTTATGGCAAGGCCAGCGTGTATTTGAAGGCGATGGGGAAGGAATTGCCCGATCAGTGGCGGGATTGGATCGCCTGACGCCGCGCTTGCCCGGCTGAACGCCTGAATCTTGCGCCCTTACGACGCATACATCTTTGACCTCGACGGCACCGTCTATCTGGGGGATAGCCTGTTGCCCGCCGCCGGTGAGACCATCCGGGCATTGCGGGCGCAGGGCCGCCGCACCATTTTTGTCTCCAATAACCCCACCCGCACCCGGCAGGACTATGCCGCCAAACTGACCCGCCTCGGGCTGGCGACCCCTCCGGGGGACGTGATCACTTCAGCGGTCGTGCTCGTCGAATTTTTGAAACGGGAACTCCCCGGGGGGCGCCTGTTTGTGGTGGGGGAGGCCCCCCTGAAAGCCGAACTGGGGGCCGCGGGGTTTACCGGGCTGGCCCTGAGCGGGGTCGAAGGGGTGACTGACCCTCAAAGGGTGGACGCCGTCATCGCCAGTTTTGACCGCACCTTCGACTATGCCAAATTGCAGACCGCCTTTGACGCCATCCGCTTCGGGGCGCGTTTTTTTGCCACCAATGCGGACGCGTATTGCCCGACCCCCTCTGGCGGGGAGCCGGATGCCGCCGCGGTCATTGCGGCGATCGAAGCCTGTACGGGTGTGCGGGTGGAAGCCGTGGTGGGCAAGCCGTCCCGGAACATGCTGGAGGCGGTAATGGGGCTGGTGGACCTGCCTGCCGCCCGTTGCCTGATGATCGGCGACCGGCTGGAAACGGATATCCAAATGGCGCTGAACGCCGGGATGGACAGCGCTCTCACGCTGACCGGGGCGGCCTCGAAGGCGGCTCTCGCCGCGGTTGACATCCGGCCTACATATATTCTCGCAACCCTGGCGGACTTGCTGGAATAGCCGCAAAAACTCCCTGATAAACCTACACAAAACCCTTGACTCATTTCGATTGTGTGGCAAAATACAGTTGTCAAGCGCCAGGGTGCCCCCCTCACCCTGGCGTTTGACATTTAAAAGACAATTTTGGGGGGATATGTTGTACCAGCCATTTGTGACCCACAATTCCTCCTGCCCTCCGTCAATCTTTATGCTAAGATGCTCCCAGCCTGGCATTACGCGCCCAGCGAAATCCACCATCCCGGAGGAGGACTCCCATGCATCAAAAATCGAAATTGCTCCTGTTGTTGCTTGTACTGGCTTCGCTTGCCCTGTCCGCCTGCACCATCCAGATCAGCACCGCCTTCAATCCCGATGGCTCTGGCGAGTGGCGGACGGAGATGGGCATCAGTGATGAAGAGGCTCAACTGTTGACCGGCTCCGGCACCGCCTCAAGTACTGAGCAATTCTGCAATGACATGCTGACCGGAGGCGAGCTTCCTGAAGGCGTCACCGACAGCTTTGAGGAGCGGGAGGACGGCGATTGGTGCGTCTTCACCCGCCCCTTTGCCAACCTGGAAGAACTGCGCGCCCTGTATATCGAGAATGGTGGCGTTATCATCAACCGTCTCGAAATCGTGGATGGCTCCCTCTTTTATGATGTCACCATGGACATGGGCAGCTCCGAAGATTTCCAGAGTATCTCGGATATGGGCGTTGAAATCAATATGACCTGGGCGCTCACCCTGCCGGGGACGATCACCAGTCATAATGCCACCTCGGTGGATGGCAACACGCTGACCTGGAATCTGACCCCCGGCCAGGACACGACGATTGTGGCGCAGAGCGTCGTGGCCGGTGGAGGCGGCTTCCCGGCATGGATCTGGGTCGTCGTCTGCTGTCTGTGCCTGCTCGTCCTCGCCGCGGGCGGGGCGGTCATCTTCTTCCTCATGCGCAAGCGCAAACAGGATGCGGGCGCATCCGGCTCGCCGGTCATGTAACGGAGCAACCCATGAACATCTTTCAAGCCATCCGTGAACGTATTGGTGCGGTCATCGCCGCCGTCTTTGGCTCCATCCTCGTCTGCATCTGCGGCGCGCTGTTTACCTTTTACCTCGCCCCGCAGCAGGCGCTGGAGGCCAACCGCATTGGCAACCTGCCACAAATGGATGCCAGCTACGTGGCCGCGGCCGCGCCCGGCGCTGACATCCTCGTGACCGGCAGCCTTGTGGACAATCCTCCCATTTCTGCCGATTCCCAATTGGTGGCCTACGAACTCGAAGAGTGGGAAGTCACCCAACCCTCTGCCGATAGTGAAGACACCACGCCCGACGGCAGTTGGAGCACAGTCGAATACGCCGCGCCCGATCTCGCCCTGAGCGTAAATGGGCAGACGCTCCAGGTGTTGGCCGCCGCCAGTCTCTCCTTTTCCGGCAACCTGCATGAGGAACTGGTCGTGGGCGACGGCGTGGAAACCGCCGACTACGACGGCCAGCCTTTGCCGGAAGGCTCCCTGCGCTACAGCGGTTTTTACAACGGCGACCTCGTCACCGTGCTTGGGACGCGGGCGACGACGGGGGGTGTGATCCCTGAAAAGCTGTATGGCGGCGACCGGGTCGCGTTTGAAGAGAGCGAGAAGGACGCCGCCACGGGGCTGCTGATTGCCGGGGTGGTCATGCTCGTCTGTGCGCCCGTCGTCCTGATCGGCGGCGGGCTGGGGGCCATCTTTGGGCGCAGGCAGGGGCGGGGGTTCAGGATGGGGCGGAAAATTTAGGGGACAAATTCTCCCAAAATAAAACGGGACCCCCGATGAAGAGAGTCCCGTTTTATTTTAATTGGATCAGCCAAGGGGGGGCGCGACCCCTTCAGGTAAATCCGTGCCCCCTGAGGGGTCCGGTTTCCCCCAGCGCCAAATGCCCAGCGCGCTCAACACGCGCCCGGCGGCGATCAGCATCAACGCCGGGATCAGACCGATCCAGTTTGCCAGCGCCGGGCCGCCCAGCGAACCAGCCAGCACGGCCAGGTTGGCGATCACCATGTACCAGGCCAGGTGGGTGGGCATTTCATCCTGCGGGATTTTTTCGAGGATGTAATTGCTCATGGCCCCGCCCGCCAGCGACCAGGCCATGCCGCCGACGACCGAAGTGACCATGAAGAGCGGGACGCCGCGCGAAAGCGCCGTCAGGCCGGGATAGGTGCTCATGAGGATGGCACCAGCCACGGTAATGGCGCGGTTGCCAAACCGGTCGGTGAGGCGCGAGAGCTGGGTGGAGCCGATAAAGACCATGCCATAAAAGAGGGCGGTGCCCAAACTGATCTCCTGGTCGGTGAGGGCCAGGTTTTCCACCCAGTAGATGGGGAAGAGGGGGATGGCCAAGTGCTGGGTGAGGTGGAAGGCGAAGAGGGAGAGCAGGACGGGGCCAAACGGGCCGCGCAGGACACTGAAGCGTGGTTTGCGCAGGCCGAAGCGGCGGGTGAGGAAGCGCAGGCCAACCCCGGTGCGCAAGGCGTCCCCCAGCCCTTGGCCGAAACCCGGCTGGACGAGGTCGCCGAGGCTGCGCCCCACCCGCTCCGGGATGACGCTCCCCAGCCGGATGCGGTGCAGGTGGTAACTGCTCATCACTGCGCCCACCACGCCCAGCGCAAAGACGATCTGGTAGTTGAGGGGGAAGATGACATTGTCGAGCAGGTAGCCGCACAGCAGGGAGGTGGCAATAAAGGTGCCCGCCAGCACGGCATTGCGCACCCCCACCACGTGCCCGCGCCATTCGGGTGGCACCGCATCGGCAAACATGGCATTGAACCCAACCGCCAGCGCCGCCCCCGGCACGCTCATCAGGAGCGTGATACCGATCACGAGCCAGACCTGGGTGGAGTGGAGGAACAGGGCAGGCAGTGGAATCCAGAGCGCGTAAAACGCGCGGTTGAGTACGGAGGTCCAGAACACCGCACGATCGAGGTGCTGGTTTTTGAGCCAGGCCCCGGCTGGGATGGCGAGCAGGATCGCCATGACCGCCGGGCTGGCGTTCATCAGCCCGATTTCAAAGGCGGATGCGCCGATCCGCACCAGGTATACGGAGATGAACGACATGGCGCTGCCATTGAGCAGGCCAAACCAGCCGATATCGAGGTACAGGTGGCGGAAGTTGGCCCGGTGCTGATCGGGGATGCTGGGCTTGGGGGCGGGCATGTTACTGGGGAGATGTTATTTGGGATTGCGAATTAGCCAACTTATTCAGTTGGTGCTCATCGGAACTCGTGGGAACTCAGGGAGTGTCTGAAAAGTCAGACCCTAAAGGTTTTTTATCCCATTTGGAAGGGCTTTCGGCCTGAAAACAGGGATTTTCCAGTTCCATATCCGGTCAAATCAAACCTTTAGGGTCTTTGCCGGGAGTTTTCAGACACTTTCTCAGGGAATTCCTACGAGTTCCGATGAGTTCCCACGAGCACAAGTTGAGGAAGGTAATTATTTCGCATCCCTTAGCGAAGCGAGTCCGTTACCGCCGCGCTCATGGAGGCCGGGAAGGAGACGATGATCAGGCGTTTGAGCGCCAGCGGAAAATCGGTCTGCCACGGGGCGCGCTGGATGATCGTCAGCAGGAGACCGACAACGACCAGGGAGAGCAGGTAGATGGCGGCCACGCGCCGGATGTAGCTCAAGATGCGCCCGCGCAGCACATTGCGGAAGAAGTTGAGGTAGACGTAGAGGGAGATGAAGAGCAGGGAGACCCCGCCGAGGGCGAGCACGTTCCCCCAGGGCAGGCTGACCCCCAAATCCCAAACTTCCTGTGTAAACGCGACCGGAATCGAGAGGATGGATGCGCCGACCAGGATTTGCATGACATCCCGCGGGTGCAGTTCCACCATGAGCGGGGAGATCATGTAATTGATGATCCCGCCCGCCTCGTCGAGGATGGGGATCACTTTATGCAGGTAGCCGCCAATGCGTTTGATGCTGGCGTCCGTGGCGGGAGGTGTTGTTTTAGGAGTGGGGTCGGGGGGTGAGTGTGTTGGCATGGTGGGAAATTGTATTCTGGTTGGGGCAAATGGCAAAGCAAAGAAACCGGGTTTCTCTCAGAAACCCGGTTTCTCCTTTTCGGCCAGGGTCAGGGCGGCGGCGTAACAGGCCCCGCCAGGAACAGGGCGTATTCTTCCTCCCCCGTCTGGTCATACCACGCGCCCACCACGGCCAGCCGCGCGCTGTTCGGTGCCCAGAGCAATTGCCAGGGCTGGTATTTCCCGATGTCCCAGGTATTCAGGATCAGCCCGTCGGCCAACGCCGCCACATAAATATCCTGCGTGGCTTCATCACCAAAGGCGAGGTACTCGTCGTTCAGGGCATACGCCCAACCCCCGAGGGTAGCCGAGATCAGCGGGATGGCCCGCCCGCCCACCTCTTCCACCGGACGCACCCAGAGGTTGTAATCATCCACAGGTGAATGCAGGAGGAGCAGCAACCCGTTGGGTGAAAAGCCCGGCCAGCGGATATCGTGGAAAGCCAGCTCCTCCACCTCGCCGCTCTCGGAATGATAGAGCATCAGATTGGGATATTGGGATGGATCGCCGCCGTGCCAGAGCATGGCGTGGAAATTGCCCGGTTCCGGGCCGGGAGCGGCGGTCAGGTAAACGGTCACACCGCAGAAACCGCCGCCCGCACAAACGCCCTCCACCCCGAACAACTCCGGCGCGGCCTGGATCGGTGGCTCGCCGGGGCGCACGAGCAGCGGCCCCTGATCCAGGCTGGTCGCCACGATGAAAAGCTCATTGCCCACCCACTGCCCGCCGGGGCTGGAATAGACCCCGATCCCCAGGTCTTCCTGCCAGGCCACCGTGCTGGCAATGGCCCCGCTGGCCAGTTCGGTAATCGTCAGCTCAATGAAGACGAGACCTGCCTCAGGGTCGTATTCGATCTCCGCCTGGGCGCGGTATTTTCCATCCGGGGAAAACTCCGGGTGGCCAAGCAGGACTTCCGCCTCGACGCCGGTCAACGTCTCAAACTCAGCCCCACAGGGGACGCCCGCCCGGATGGCCCCATCATCCCCGCGGATCAGCGCGCGCCCATCCTCCAGCCATTTGAAGGTCGGCTGGATAAAACTGTAATGCGCGGCGAAGGGATAATCGCAGGTCGTGTTATTCGTTACGTCCAGGAAATGCAGTGTGCCGGAGGGATAGCCTGCCGCACCCTCCACCGGCATATCGAGCATCTCCTCTTCGGTAAACGTCCAATACGCCAACATAAGGCTGTCCGGCGACCAACCAGCCATGAACATAAACGGCGCGGTGACCAGCGGGGTTAGCGTGGGGAATTCCGCTGTGGGAGTTGGGAGCTTGGTGGGGGTGGAGGCGGGCAGGGGAGTCCCCGTTGGCTCCGGGGTGGCGCTGGCCGCGGGAGGCTCCGTCGCTGTGCCTGTTGGCGGGATGGGCGAAATGGGGGGAACGGCAGGGGCCGCGGTACAGGCGGTGAAGGCCAGGAAGAGGCAGAGGGCCAATAACGATTTTGAGGTCTTCATCATGTACTCCTTGTGTGGCATTTATGGGAGGGAGCAGGGTTGAGGATAGGACGCCATGTCCAGGCAAAGGTTTCCCCGCTGGTTCAGAATTTTGTCAAAACTTTGTCAGCCGGTTGTCAAGCAACTGCGGGCTGCGCACGCTATCCTGTCTCCAACGCCAATTTCACAAAGGAGAAATGCCCATGAACGCAAAAAGATTTATCCCAATCATTATCATCCTGATCCTCCTGCTGGCCGCCTGTTCCTCCGCCGCCCCAGGCCAGACGGTGGTTGAAACCGTCGCCGTGACGCAGGAGGTCGCCGGTGAGACCGTGATACAGGTGGTCACAGCCACCTCGGAGTCAATATTTCCCGTGGTTGAAGAGGTCGTTGCCGGTTCGGATGCCCCCGGCAATCCGGCACAGCTTTCCGTTATCCCGCCTGCCAGCCGCATGGTCATCAAGGATGCGGAAATGGAGCTGTTGGTGAGCGACACCGACAACAGCCTCGCCAATGTGACGCAGATGGCGGCAGATTACGGCGGCTACCTCATCAGCTCGCGCACCTGGTTTGAGGACGAATACAAATTTGCCAGCCTGCGCCTGGCCATCCCGGCCACCAGCTTCGAAAGCGCCCTCAACAACCTGCGTCTGCTGAGTGTGGCTGTGCTCGCCGAGACCGCCACCGGGCAGGATGTGAGCGCCGAATACGTTGACCTGCAAACCCGCCTCACCAACCTGGAAGCCACCGCCGCGCGCGTCCGCGCTTTCCTGGAAGCCGCCAAGACGGTGGAAGAATCGCTCAAAGTGAGCGCCGAACTCTCTGAATTGGAAATCCAGATCGAGACCATCAAGGGCCAGGTGCGCTATTTTGAAGGCCGCACCGCCTTCTCCACGGTCACCGTCCTGCTTACGCCACAACGCCCCACGCCCACACCCAGCCCCACGCCAACAGCCACGCCCTCATGGAGCGCCGGGGCCAGCTTTCAGGGAGCCGGGGAGCAATTCGTGGAAGTTTCGCATTCCGCCATGGACACCGTGATCTGGCTGCTCGTCGTCCCCGGCCCGTTTGTCCTGGCCGTCTGGTTGATCGGGTTTGTCCTGCGCAAAGGCCTGCGCCGCGGCAGGAGGGGAACTTCCGCCGGCGAATGAGAGGGGCGCACCTTCGCCGGGGGCCGCGTTCCCTCAACGGGTACGCGGCCCCCGGCGAACCCCGCGCCCTCCTCCGGGCGCGGTACAATCCCGTTCGATGCTCATCCCTCTCAAAAAAATCCGCTGGTGGCAGGCCGTCATCCAAAAACTGGCGATCACCCGGCCCGGGAGCTGGCTGTTGTCGCGGAGGTCGGAGGGGCGGCGCAATTGACGGCCTCAACCCAGCGTCCCTCCGCGTTGTGATATGATCGCAGCATACTGCAAGCAAAACCGCTGTTTGAGGCCTTTTTATGCACATCATCACCCGGAAAAGACTCAATGATTTTGCGCAAAAACACCCGAACGCAAAAGCGGGTTTGCAGCATTGGTACAAGCTAATGAAGCCCCGCAACATTTCATCTTTTGCGGAGTTGCGCACGATCTTTCCGGATGTCGATCAGGTTGGAAATCTGACCGTGTTCAACATTGGCGGCAACAAGGCCAGACTTATCGCCGCCATTTATTATGATCGGCGCAAGATCTATATTCGTGCAGTCTTGACGCATAGCGAGTACGATAAAAACAAATGGAAGGAATAAGCCATGTTAACTGCAAACGTTCAGCAAGTCGCAACCTTTTGGCCCGCCGTTTCGGAAGTCCTATATGTTCCGCATACGGAAAAAGAATATCAGGAAGCTGTAAAATTATTGGATAGCTTGATTGATGAAGTGGGCGAAGATGAGCAGCACCCCCTGGCCTCGCTAATGGAAGTGTTGGGCGTCCTGATCGAAAGATATGAGGATGAATACGTTCCGGAAATTGTAGAGATGTGATTTTCCTGGTGACGATACCCTGCCTCGTCTCCTTTTGAAGCGCCCCTGTATCACGAAAAAGCGCCCCGCCACCCCCCGGCGGGGCGCTTTCGTTACATTGCATTGCGTTCCCTCAACCGGTACGCGGCCCCCTTCGGCCCAGCTCAGGGCAGGCCCGGTGAACCCCGCGCCCTCCCACAGGCGCGGTACAATCCCGTCGATGATCATCCCTCTCAAAAAAATCCACTGGTGGCAGGCCGTTATCCAGAAACTGCCGGCGACACGGCCGGGGGGTTGGCTGTTCTCACGCATCCTGCCCCCGTTGGATGCGTGGGTGTCGCGGAGGTCGGAGGGGCGGCGCAATTTGACGGCGCTGCTTTCCGGGCTGCCGATCATCACACTGACCACGCGCGGGGCGCGCAGCGGGGTGCCGCGCCATTGCCATCTGGTCGCCATCCCGGATGGGGCGCGGCTGGCGTTGATCGCCACCAATTTTGGGAACAAGCGCCATCCGAGTTGGGTATACAACCTGCGCGCCCACCCGGAAGCGCTCGTGGCTTATGAGGCGGCTTCAGCGGTGTACCAGGCGCGCCCGGCCAGCGAGGAGGAGCGGGTGCGGTATTGGGTGCAGGGCGTGGCCTTGTATGCGGGGTATGCCGCTTACAAACCGCGCGTGGGCGCAAGGGTCATCCCGATTTGGGTGCTGGAGCCGGTGCAGGAAGTTGCGGCGTTTGCCGGTTGACATCCCTTCCGAAAAATCCTATTATCAGCCCATCGTTCCAGCATTTTTCGCACCCTGCCCAGGGAGGTTACAAATGAAGCTCAGAACGTTCTTCATCCTTACCGCCATTTTGCTCACCACCGCCTGCACCCCGGCGCTCAGCCCGGAGTTGATCGCAGGCACCATGATCGCCCAGACGGCCACGGCCTCCAGCCCGACCCCGCTCCCCAGCGAAACGCCGACACCCACGGACACCGCCACCGCTACCCCGACCGACACGCCGACGCTGACCCCCACGCATACGCCCACCGATACATTGACGCCCACGCTCATCCCCACGGATACCGCCACCCCAAAACCAGCCACGCCAACCGCCACCGTCCCGCCGCCCAGCCCGACGCCTTGCGCAGGGGGCAGTAAACTTTTTATCATCAACGATTCGGGCAGTAACGTGACCATCACCTTTATCAGTTCCTCCTGTGTGTATGTCTACACCGTGGCCCCCGGAACCGCCTCGGTGGATATCATCCCCGGCGACTATAACTATACCTTCTATGTATGCGGGGCTTCTGAATCCGGCAGCCACTACATCGGGTCAAACTGGTTCCTGTACATCCCCCCCTGCTGAGCCAGCCCCAAGGCGGCATCCGAATAAACTCAAGGCCCCGGTCTCACCGCCGGGGCCTTTGTTGTCACCACGCTCTAACACCGGTAACGAAAATGCCGCACGCCCGGCATGCTGGGGGCATCTTCCAGGTGTAAGATCAGGGCGGGAAGAAGCATTCGGAACAAAACCATTTGTGTGTTCGTTCACGAATCGAGCACATTATTCCAAGGAGTCTGCCATGCCTGCCCGAAAATTCATCCTGCCCATCAGCGCCATCCTCATCCTGTTCCTCGTGTCCGCCTGCAACCTGCGCGCCGTCCCCGCCACGCCAACGACCGCCCCGGAAATTTTCTTCACCCAGGCGGCCGGTACCATGATTGCCGAGATGACCCGCGTGGCCGTCAACGCCTCGCCCACTCCCACGCCCGGCCCTTTTCTGACGGACATCCCGGCCAGCGCCACGGCTACGCCGGAACTCCCCAGCGCCACGCCGCCACCTGCCTTCACCAACACCCCTGTCCCCACACTTCCAAGTTTGACGCCTCTCCCGACCTTCACCCCGCGTCCTCCCACCGCCGTCCCCGTGCCCTGCAATGCCGCCAACTTCATCACCGACGTCAGTGTCCCGGATGGCTCCTATTTTCCTGAAGAGGCCACTTTCACCAAAACCTGGCGTCTCCAGAATGCCGGTTCCTGTACCTGGACCACCAGCTACTCCATTGTTTACGTCAGCGGCGCCAAGCTGGGCGGTACCACCGTCGTCCAGCTGCCACGTAACGTCAAACCCGGCGAATTGGTTGATCTCTCCGTCAAACTGACCGCACCGGATAAGGAAGGCAAATACACCAGCTACTGGATGCTGAAAACGGACAAGGGCGCGACCTTTGGCTTTGGCCCCAAAGCTGATACGGCTTTCTGGGTCAACATCGAAGTCATTGAAGTCAGCTTCAACCATGCTTACGACTTTATCGAACACTTCTGCCAGGCCGTCTGGACGAGCAGCGCGGGCGCCCTCCCCTGCCCCGGCAAAAGCAGCGACCCCGGCGGCTTCATCAAACTGCTCGCCAAACCCAAATTCGAGGACGGCTACACCGACGACGAACCCGCCCTCTGGGTACATCCCTCCTCGGTCAATAATGGCTGGATCAGCGGCCAGTTCACCAAATATACCGTCCAGGCCGGCGATTATTTTGTAGCCTACATCGGCTGTCTCAGCGGGAGTACAGCCTGCAATGTCACCTTCCACCTCGAATACCTCAACCAGAACGGCGTCGTCAAATCGCTCGGCTCCTGGTCGGAAAAATACGACGGCCTCATCTACAGGGTGGAAGTGGACCTGACCGAGCTCGCGGGAAAGCAGGTCAACTTTATCCTGCGCGTGGAAGCCAACGGTTCCTCCCAGGGGGATGACGCCTTCTGGTTTTTCCCCTACATCGATCATGGCACCCCGCCAGCTTCGGCGACGCCGCTCCCCACCGCCACGCCCCTGCCCACCGCGACACCGACCTTGACGCCGACTCCAACGGAGACCCCAACCCCCACGGCCTCCCCGACCCCATAAGGGCGGCGGCCGTTCACCGGGGGACGCGTCCCCTCGGGGGGGGTATAATCCCCGCCATTCCACGGATGGGCGCAGTATTGCGCCCATCCGTAATTTTTCAGGAGCGTCCCCTGTCCCCCAAAACTTTCCGTCTGACCGCCATTTTCCTCCTGCTGGGCGCTTTTGTGTTGCTGGCCGCCTGCCAATCCACCGCCAGCGACGAAGCGCAATCCGTCACCTTCATGGTTTCCGGCGATCCTGCAGAGCTCGCCGCCTACGAGGCCCTCGTAGACAGCTTCCACGCCGCCACGGACAACATTGAAGTTTCCATTACCTACGTTGCCAGCGGCAAGGATTTCCGCGAAAAACTCGCCACCATGTTCTCCGGTGGCATCCCACCCGATGTCTTCCTGTATAACTACCGCCGCCTCGGCGATTTTGCCGCCGCCGCCGCCGTCCATCCCATCGACGACTTGCTCGATGCGAGTACCGTCCTCAACCGCGAGGATTTCTACCCGATTACCCTGAACGCTTTCACGTATCAAGGGGCGCTGCAATGCCTCCCGCAGAATCTCTCCAGCCCGGTCATATACTACAACCAGGCGCTCTTTGACGCCGCTGGCCTCGCCTACCCTGCGGCGGGCTGGACCCGCGCTGACTTCCTTGCCGCCGCCCGTGCCCTCACCCGCGACCTTGATGGCGACGGCGTCACCGACCAATGGGGCTTTGGCACTGAAATCGAGACCATCCGCCTCGCCCCCTTCCTCTGGCAAAACGGCGGCGACTTCCTCGATGACCCCGCCAATCCAACCGCCCTCACCCTCGACACGCCCGAAGCCCGCGCTGCCATCCAGTGGTTTGTTGATTTGCAAATGGTTGAGCATGTCACCCCCGACCTTGTCGCCGAAACGACCCAATCCAGCGAAGACCGTTTCCTCAACGGCACCGTCGCCATGTTCATGAACAGCCGCGTGGCCGTGCCAGCCCTGCGCACGATCACGGCCTTTGCATGGGACGCCGCCCCGCTGCCCGATGACGGCACCCCCGCCAGCGTCCTCCACAGCGACGCCTTCTGCATGTCCGCCAAGGCCGCCGAGGATGCAGCGCACCTGGCCGCCGCCTGGACATTCATCGAATATTCCCTCTCCGAAACCGGCCAGACCCTCCTCGCCGAAACAGGCCGCACCGTACCCTCCATGATCCGCGTGGCCGAATCCCAAGCCTATCTGGGCAGCACGCTGCCCGATAACGGGCAGGCCTGGCTGGACGCCGCTGACCATATGCGCGCCCTCCCCATGATCCCCGGCTGGAACACCTTCGAGGAACTCTTCACCAAGGAACTCCAGCGCGCCTTTTATGGTGACATCACCGTGGATGAATTGATCACCGGGGCCGATGAGATTGCCGCGCCCCTGTTTGCCCCGTGATTTTTGTTACACTCTCCGGGGGCTGTCCCCTCTTGAGGGGGACGGCCCCCGGAGAGCCGCGTGATCCCATGAAAACCATCCTCTTCCTCTGTCCCCAAAATAATGGCCGCAGTGTGATCGCCGCCGCGTACTTTGACCACATGGTCGCCGAGCGTGGGCTTACCGATTACAAGGCCGCCTCCGCTGGCACTGAACCGAGCGCCTCGGTGGCCCCCAAGGTGGCGGAACTCCTCGAAGCCCACGGCTTTGATGTGTGGGATCACCTGCCCTGGCATGCCACGCTGGATGAGTTGCAAACGGCTTACCGCGTGATCTCGATGGGGTGTGATGTGAGCGAGTTGGCTCCGGGGGTTTACGTGAAGGAGTGGAACGACGTACCCGCCCCCGGCAAGGACTTGCTGGGAGCCTGGAAGATGATCCGGCACAGGGTGGGGAAACTGGTGGATGAGCTTGCGTCTCAGCGCGACTAATTCAGTTCCGCCAGCGACAATCCCGTTTCCCCGGCATACAGCCAGCGTTCCATGTTGGCCTTGATGCGCGGCCATTCGTGGTCGAGCATGGAAAACCAGGCCGTATCCCGGTTGCGCCCCTTGATGATGAAATGCTGGCGGAAGATGCCCTCATACTGGAAGCCCAGCCGCAAGGCGGCGGCGCGCGAGCGGGCGTTGAGCGCGTCGCACTTCCACTCGACGCGGCGGTAGTGCAGGTGGTCGAAGGATTCGCAGAGCATGAGGTAGATGGCTTCGGTATTCGTCTTCGTGTTCTGTGCGGCCAGCCCGTACCAGATGTGGCCGAGTTCAAGCGTACGCATGGCGGGGACGATGTTCATGTATGTCACGATCCCCAACGGCGCGCCGGTTGGGTTGTGGATCACAGTAAAAAGGAGCGGGTCGGTTTTGGCGGCCTGTTCCTCCAGCCAGACACGCATGGCGGTCTCAGACGGGAATGGCCCATAAGCCAGATACGTCCAGATGGCGTCATGTTCCGGAGAGCCATGCGAGCAGGCAAACAGACCGGGTGCGTCCCGCCGGGGGTCGAGGGGAGCCAGTGAGATCAGCTGCCCTCGGAGGTCCCGGCGGGGTGGGGGTGGCGATAGGATTTCAGGGACGGGGGAACCTACGGGGAGGGGGATCAAAAGGCTGCCTGCTCCCATTCCGGCGGGCGTTGGGATACTTTCTCCACCCCGGACGGTTCGTGAATTGGTTTTCCCATCGGGCGTAGTTTGAGCGTCCCGTTGAAATACGCCTGGATGCGATCCTTCGCAAACTGTACATAATTAGCGTCTTGCTCACTGCCCATTGCCCTGCGGTTCTGCCGAATGGCCGCCACCAGTGTGGAGCCAACGCCCGCATACGGATCAAAAACCCAATCGTCCTCATTTGTCAAAGCCAGGATACACCGCTCAACCAATTCAACCGGAAACTGGCAGGGGTGTTCCGTCTTTTCAGGGTGATTGGATTTGACGTTGGGAATATCCCAGAACCCGCTCTCCCACTCGGCAGCCAAATCCGCCCAAACGTCGGATGGATTTTTTCCCTGGGGATTGCCGGATGGCTTGCCTTTATTTGGGCCTTTATAGTGCCGTTTCCCTGGGTATTTGGATGGGACGCGTACCGGGTCAAGGTTGAAGGTGTAATCCTCGCTTTTCGTGAACCAGAGAATGGTCTCATAGCGCCCGGAAAACCGTTTGCTCGTATGCAAACCATGCCCAAAGTGCCAGATGATCCGGTTGCGCAAATGGAATCCCATGTTCTTGAACAGCGGGTAATAGTATATATCCAGTGGAAACACTTCCCCCTTTTCCACGAAATTCCCCACCTGCCAGCAGATGCTCCCCTCCGGGTGCAGGATGCGGCAAAGTTTTTTTAGAGTCTTTTCCTGCTCCGCCAGGTAGTTTTCAATCGAGACTTTATTTTCGTATTCCTTCCCCAGATTATACGGCGGTGACGTGATAATCAACTTGACCGCTTCATCGGGAATGGTCTCAATAAAATCGTTGGTGTCCCCCTCAAAAAGCACGATCTGCGCTTCGGGTTTGTAAAGGGAATCAACAGTTTTGGGGTTCTCAAAAAGGGGCAGGTTGTTCATTGGGGAAGGCATCCTTGTAGTACCGGCATATTATATCCAACGAACTCCCGACAAATTCTATGCAATTACCAGCACCGTCTTCGCCGCCTCACGCGTATCCAAAAACTTCTCCCCGCCAACCTCCGCCAGTACGGGAAAATCCAGCTTCCCTAAGGTTCTGACCCCCAAATACTGAATCCCCGTGCCCCGCGCACGCAGCTCCCCATAAATACCCTCCCCCGTGGGTTGTGCCAGTTCCAGTGTGACCCCGCCCAATTTGGCGCAAGCCAGCCTGGCCCCCGGCACCTCCCGGTATTCCCACGGGGTAACACCCAAACCCTGCCAGTTGGCGATGGTTGATTCCAGATCATCCACCACAATCCCCACTTTCGTAATCGCCTCAATCATCCGGTTGGGCAGGGAGGCTTCCACATCCCGGCTGTCCGCCGGCACCCAGACATCCGGTTTGCCCAGCCGTATGCCGAGCCGGAACGGGATGCCCGGCGGCATCTTCGAGATTTCGAGCACGGTACCCAGGGCGGCGCGCGTGTCGTGATAGGTGAATTGCACGGCGATCCGGTTGGCGATAAAGCGCGGCGGCGCGGGGATGGTCAGCCCGCCGATCAGCATGGCTGGGTTGATCCGGGCGGACTGTGCCGCGCGATGGCCTGCCGCCTCAAACTGTTTGATAGCTTCAAAATAGCCCGGCGCGGTCCCCACCAGCAGGTGCTGCGCGCCCTCCCCCTGGGCCTCCAGATATTCCCGATAAATGGTATCCCCCGCGAGGGGCTGGATCACCTCCAGTTGCACCGCGCCCACCCAGGCCACGCCGAGTTTCATCGTCCACGCGGCGGGCTGGTCGTCCCGGCGGGTGGCGAAAATTTGCGGGGGCACGTAATCCCAGCATTTCCACGGCCCGATCCCGAGTGTGGTTGCAAGGCGGTTGACCGTGTCTTCAAAATGTTCGGTGACAAGGCAAATCTGGATGAGGTCGGTGACGATGTTTGAGGGCATGGGAGGCTCCTATCGAATTTCCTACGCACCCTGGATATTCCTGGCAATCACTATTCCCAACGAAACCACATCCAGTAAGAAATAAAAAACGGTAAGCCAGGAAAGTCGTTCAAAGAGCGCGCCGGCCAGCTGGCTGGCTTTTTGAAATTTCAAAATTGCAAAGACAGGCAGGCCGGTTGAGAGCGCGCCAAATGCCAATGCGCCAAGATACAGGTCGCGCAGAGGGTGGGCTGTCTTCATGAGTAGATGAACCAGGGCCTCGGCGCGCGGGGGTTCTGCCAAAAAATAGAGCTGGTTGAGGATCGCCCAAATCGAGGTGATCAGGATGATCGTCCCCATCGCGTTGACCCGCGTATCTTCGTCCCAGTATTTGGCGATCAGGAATCCAAGTGCTGTGGCGATTAGGAAAATGAAAATGCTCTCCACAAACGCGATCACCAGCCCGTAAGCGCCCACCCCAATGGCATCCCATACATTGTTGCGTTCCACAATCCAGCCAATGTCGTTTAGGTACAGGACGATGGCCCAGGCGTGAATTGGAAAGGCGACCACCAGGAACAGCCGCCACAAGCCCTGCCGGGAATAATATCTCTGGGATTTGGGGGGTTGGGCGCTTATGGGATGGCTCCTTTCATATACCGGTCAAAAAACTGGATCGAGCGCTGCATGGCAAGGGAGAAGGCGATGGAAAGATTATGGTCGTCGCCCGGATACCCGTAAAACTCGGCGGGCAGCCCGGCCGCGGTCAACTGATCATACAACAATTCCGATACGCTGGAAGGGACATCGGTATCCGCCGTGCCATGATGAAGCTGGATCGGGCCGGAAAGGTCGCCGAGGAAATTGTTGGCGGAGAGGGCCGCCCAGGGTTCCGAGTTTTCCTCCGGGGTGCCGAATTCTTCGAGCAGGTCGAGCCGCCACTGGCCGCGCCCCGGAAAAGACGATGAAGGCGTGGAGTCCAGCACGAAGTCATCCCGGTTAAACAGGTTGGGATAAGGCCCCACCACTCCCGCCCAGATGACCCCTGCTTTGATGTCCGCGGCCACCACCATCGCCCGCAGTGTGATGTACCCGCCCATCGAATGTCCCCACATCCCGATCCGCACCGGGTCAGCGGCGGGGTATTGCCGGATGGCGGCCAGGCCGTTGAGTACATCAATCGTGTAATCCGGCTCGCCATAGGCCCCGCGCGCCTCGCCTTCGGATTGGTCATGGCCGCGGTAATCCGGGCGCAGGACGATATACCCATTGGTGGCGAACCCGGCCACGTAGGCCACGTAACGCTCGGTGGTGCGGTAAATGTCGGGCGGGATGTAGCCGTGGTTAAAGACGATGGCGGGCCAGCCGGTGGGCGGCGTCTCGCCAAAGGGCACGGTGAGCAGGGCGCGGAGCTTCAGCCCTTCGGATGGGTAGGAGACGATGTACTGGTAGTAATTTGCCCCGTTGGCGAGGGTCTCTTCGATGACGAATTCGCTCCCCGGATATTCCTGCTGGCGCAGGTATTCAATGTTCAGCGGGTGCGGCGGGGTGGGAGTGATGGATGGGGTGAGGGTGGGGGAGGGGCTTGGGGTGAGGCTGGGGCGTGGCGAGGCCGTCGGTGATGGGGAGGGGGTCGCGCGGGTTTCCAGGGGGGCGGTGACCCCTGGGGAGAGCGGCGTCCCGGTGGGTCCCGCGGGTGTTCCCGGTTGGCACGCGGCACACAGGGCGAGGAGGATCAGGAGGAAAAGGCGTTTTCCGGGGAAGGTCATTCAAAAAAAAGAGACCTTTAGGGTTTTCAAAACCCTAAAGGTCTTACGTTATTTGAGAATTGCAACGAAGTCGATCTCCAGGATGACTTCCTCGGAGACGCTGGCGACCTGTGGAACGCTGGGGATGATCAGGTCGTAGTCGGCGCGCAGGACGGTGGCAATGCCGTGCCCGGAGAGCCGCCCGCTGGCGTCCACCGTGGCGGTAATCTCAAAGGTCTGCGTGACGGTGATGGCGCGGATGGTCAGGCCGCCCGTGACCTGGAAGGTGATGGTTTGGCCGGGGGTGATGGCGGCAGGCAGGCCGGTGATAGCGGTGGGCGTAAAGGTGATGAACTCAAACTCGGCGGTGTCGAGGATTTCGTTCTGGATCATGCGGTTGCGGTTGCTTTTGTCCGTGGCGAGCGTGCGGGCGTTGATCGTGATTACGCCGAGCTGGGAATTGGCGGGGTTGTCGAAATCAATGGCAATTTCCCCGGCGACCTGGCTGGTGACGCCCACGGCGGTGGTGGGAACGCCGCTCAGGATTTCATCTATCGAGAAACGCGCTTCGGATTCAGCCTGCGAGAGGGTGAAAACGACGACGCCTGCCGGGTTGAAGCCCGCTTCTTCAGCGGTGGGTTCGGCGGCGGGGGAGGTGGGGGCCGCGGTGGCCTCAAGTTCCAGCGGCACCGCCTCTACAGGGGCGCTGGCCGCTTCGGGCGTGCGCAGGACGTAGGCGGCGAGCGCCAGGATGGCGAGGAAGGTGATTCCAGCAATGAGCAGGGCAGACTTTTTCACGAGGTACTCCTGGGGTAGGTTGACCGGGATTTTACCGGGCAAAGGTGCGTGTGGGATGGGATTTTATTGCACGAGTTTGAAGAAAATGTGAAGCGCCGGAAACAGGCCAAAAAAGCCCGCATCCCCGGGGAGGGGTGCGGGCTGAGGAGGAGATTGGTGGGCGTCAGCGGCGTGTTTCAGCCTCCCCCGCAGCCTCCACCGGAACTGCCCTGCCCGCCGGTGCAATCCGCAATCTCATAAACCGGGATGAGATCACCAGCAAAATAGGTTTCTGTTGAAGCGGGCCGTAAATTATTGGCCGCGCTCACACGGGGAAGGGCTGAAAAGGTTATCCCCCAGGCAAATACGACAACCACAGCAATCCACAAAGCGTTTTTGTACATCTGAAGCCTCCGTTCGAAATGATTGGAGAGCTTTTGGGTTGGGCGCGCCCGGCTGTTGCCAGTCCTTCCGGAAGATGCCAAAAACCCTTGGATACTCTTCAGTGTAAGGACTTTCGTGTGTGATGGTCTGCCGCCTTTATGCGGTTTTGTGGCAGGCTGTGCGCTGGAATCAAAAATGCCCTGGCATTCCTGCCGGGGCATTTGTTTTTAAGGCGCTGGGTGGATTAATGCCGGAAGTGCCTCACCCCGGTAACAACCATCGCCATCCCGTGCTGGTTGCACGCCTCAATCGAAAGGTCATCCCGCAGCGAGCCGCCCGGCTGGATGATGGCGGTGATGCCGTGCTGCGCGGCTTCCTCAACGGAATCCGGGAAGGGGAAGAACGCGTCCGAAGCCATCACCGCGCCCTGGGATTTCTCCCCCGCCCGCTGGGCCGCGATGCCCACGCAGTCCACCCGGTTGGGCTGACCACCGCCAATCCCGACGGTTGCCTCCCCAACCGCAAAAACGATGGCGTTCGATTTGACGTGCTGGCAGGCGATCCAGGCGAAGCGCATGGCCTCCCACTCCGCTTCCGTCGGCTGGCGCTCGGTGACCACTTTCCACTCCGTGCCCGCCGGGTCGCCGAGGTCGAGCGACTGGCGCACCGCGCCCCCGGTAATGGTACGTACCTCAAAGTGAGGTTCCACCCCGAGGTTGGGCATTTCGAGGAGCCGCAGGTTTTCCTTTTTCCCCAAAATTTCCCGCGCCCCGGCGGTGAACCCCGGCGCGGCGATGCACTCGACAAAGAGCTTGCCCAACTGGCGGGCGATGCCGCCATCGAACGGGCGGTTGACGGCGATCACCCCGCCAAACGCGGAGACTGGGTCGCTGGCGAGCGCCAACGGGTACGCGTCCCCCAGTGAACCCGCGGAGGCAATCCCGCAGGGGGAGAGATGTTTGACGATCACGACGGTCGGTTTTTCGTAGCTGACCGCGGCACGCCAGGCGGCATCCAGATCGAGCATGTTGTTGTAGGAAATCGGTTTGCCTTGCAGGAGTTGTCCGCCCATCGGTCCGGCGTCGGGGGCATACCCGTACACCTCGGCGGACTGGTGCCAGTTTTCGCCATAGCGGAGGGCTTGAATGGGGAAGAGATTCAAGGCAATTGGGGACTTGTCCTGAGCGAAGTCGAAGGATTGGGAATCAGGAATTAGGGCTTCCTGCGATAGATAGTTCGAGATGGCAGTGTCGTATTGCATGGTATGGGAGAAGGCCTTGTTTGCCAGCCGCCGCCGGAGTTCCAACGAGACCCCATGAGTTCCCCGGAGTTGCCCAAGCACCGCCGCGTAATCCCCGGCATCTACGACCACGGTCACGCGGGCAAAATTCTTCGCCGCGGCGCGGATGAGCGTGACGCCGCCGATGTCGATGTTTTCGATGGCGTCTTCGAGGGTGACGCCCGGCTGGGCGACCATTTGCTGGAAGGGATAGAGATTGCAGGCGACGAGATCAATTTGCCGGGCGTGGATTCTTTCGAGGTCGGCGGCGTCCCCGGGGGTGGCGCGTGCCAAAATGCCCCCGTGGACGGCGGGGTGCAGGGTTTTGACGCGCCCCCCCAGGATTTCCGGCGACCCGGTGTAGGCGGCGATCTCCTCCACGGGCAGGCCCGCGTCCCGGAGTTGGGCCGCCGTCCCGCCGCTGGCGAGGAAGTCCCAGCCGAGGGCGTGCAGGGCATGAGCGAATTCGATCAGTCCGGTTTTGTCGGAGAGGGAGAAGAGGGCAGTGGGCATGTTTGCTCCTTGGGATCGAAGATCGAAGATTGAAAATCCGATCTTCGATCTTCAATTTTCGATTTCAGTTTCGATTAATGATTGAATTGCTTTTACAAACACGCGATACTCCGTTTCGTGTACGCGCGCAGCCAGTGTCTCCAGTGTATCATCGCGCAAAATCGGCACGGCCTCGGACAGGATTACCGGCCCGTCATCCACCCCCTCATCTGGCACAAAATGCACCATCACGCCCGTTTGCGTAATCTCCCCGTTTTGGGATGCGGCGAACGCCCCCGCTATCGCGTCCATACCGGGGAACGTACCCGGCAGCGCCGGATGCAGGTTGATCACCATCCCGCCGTAATGCTCCAGGAACCCCATCGTCAGCAGACGCATCCAGCCCGCCAGCACCACCAAGTCCGGCTCGTACAGCATCACCCGCACCGCCAGGTCGCGGTCATACGTCTCGCGCAGTTTCCCCGCCACCTTGTACGGTCCCCACATCTGGAAAATGATTGGCACACCCGCCGCCTCGGCGCGCTTGATGGCATTGCACTTCTTGTCCGCCACCAGCGCCACCACCTCGGCGTCCAGCGTCCCGGCGGCGCAGGCATCCAGGATGGCTTGCAGGTTTGTGCCTTCGCCGGAGGCGAAAATCACTAATCTTGCCTTGTCCGTCATAGTTTCCTCTCAAAATCCTTATCGCAAAGAGCGCCAAGGAACTTCTCCGCAAAGCTCACAAAGTTTTTCTTTGCGTTCTTTGCGTTTCCTTCATGTTCTTTGCGGTTAAATGATTTCCACTCCAGCGTGATTGACGACCTCCCCAACCACCCACGTCTCCTCCGGGATCGCCGCCCGCAACGCGCCCACCTTCTCCGGGGAGACGATTGCCACCATGCCGATCCCCATATTGAAGACCCGGAACATCTCGAGGGGAGGCACATTCCCCAGGGATTGGATCAGCCCCCAAAGCGCGGGAACCGGCCACGCCCTCCGGGGGACGCGTACCCCGAGGGCGCGCGGCAGCACCCGCGGGATATTCTCGATAAACCCGCCGCCGGTGAGGTGGGCTAAACCAGTAACCAGTGCCAAGTGATCCGTAAGCAGTGGAAGATAGGAGCGGTGCGGTGCGAGCAGGGCATCCGCCAGCGGGATGCCCAACTCCGGGTAAACGTGGTCCAGCGGCACACCCGCGAATATTTTGCGGATCAGCGAATACCCGTTCGTATGCGGCCCCGACGAAGCCAGCCCGACCAGCACATCGCCCGGCTTAACGCTTCTGGCTTCGACTGGCTCAGCCAGCGAGGCTTCGCCCCCTGAGCTTGTCGAAGGGGACGAGGAACGCGGCAAAATCTCCGCCCGCTCCACCACCCCGATCAACGTGCCTGCCACGTCAAAATGTCCATCCGCATACACGCCGGGCATCTCCGCCGTCTCCCCACCGAGCAAAGCACAGCCCGCCGCCCGGCAGGCCTCCGCCATCCCGGTCACGATTTCGGCAGCCATCTCCGGGTCGAGTTTGCTGGCGGCGATGTAATCGAGGAAAAAGAGCGGGCGCGCGCCCTGCACGAGAATGTCGTTGATGCAGTGGTTCACAATATCATGCCCGATGCCGCGGAAGCGTCCCGCCTGCGCCGCAAGCGCGACTTTCGTCCCCACCCCATCGGTGGTGGCGACGAGCACGGGGTCGCGCAACCCCTTGAGAGCCGCCGCGGAAAACAGCCCGCCAAATGCACCCACGTCCGAGAGTACATCAGGCGTAAACGTGGACTGGACCGCCTCCCGCATCAGGGAAACGGCGCGGTTTCCCGCGTCAATATTCACACCCGCGGAAGCGTAGGTGGTAGGGGCACCGCACCGCCGTGCCCCTACGCCAATATCCATCCGGTATTGCATCCCCTCAAATTCCACACACGCGACGCCCTCATATGCCAATACCCGCGCCTCTGGGAGGCTGGGGGCAACGGCGGTGATCCCGAGGACGCGCCCCCCGTTGGTGACAACCCCCCTCGGTCCCCCCGCGAGCGGTGGGAAGTCAAGGGGGGTAAACGCGGTCCCCGCGTGGAACGCAACCAAGCCCGCGGGGAGCGCGCCTACCCCCTTGATCAGCAACCCCCGCGGGTACGCGTCCGGGTAGCCTTGCGAGGCGAGGACAATGCAGACAGACGCGGCGTCTTTCCAGCGGATGTCCAGCCCGACAAGGGTGCCATTTACGTAGGCGAGCATCACGTCGAGCAGGTCGGTTTCGAGGAGGGGGAGAATAGCCTGCGTTTCTGGGTCGCCAAAACGGACGTTGTATTCGAGGACTTTGGGGCCGTCTGCCGTGAGGATTAACCCGGCGAAGAGGACGCCGGTGAAGGGGGTGCCTTCGGCGCGCAGGCCGTCAATGGCGGGCTGGATCGCGGTTTCCATGATCTGTTGGACGAGTTCGGGCGGGCAGTACGGGGACGGGGCGAATGCGCCCATCCCGCCGGTGTTGGGGCCGAGGTCGCCGTCGAGCAGGCGTTTGTGGTCCTGCGCGGGGGGCATGGGGATGGCGGTGTGCCCGTCGCTGAAGGCGAGCAGGGAGACTTCCCGCCCGATGAGCCGCTCTTCAATGACGACTTCCGCGCCCGCGGCACCGAATTTGCCATCCAGCATGATCTCGCGCAAGGCAAGTTCTCCCTCTTCAAGTGAGTTCGGCAGAATCACGCCTTTGCCCGCGGCGAGGCCCGATGCTTTGATGACTGGTAACTGGAGATTGGAGACTTGTCCTGAGCGAAGTTGAAGGATTGGGGATTGGAGATTGGAATCTGAATACTGATTACTGTTTACTGAATACTGGCGGAAATAAGCGAGGGCTTTATCGAAATCCGTGAACGCCTGATAGCTTGCGGTCGGGATGCCGTGCCGGCTCATAAACTCCTTGCTGAAGGCTTTGGAGGCTTCGAGTTGGGCGGCAGCTTGGGAAGGGCCGAAGACGGGGATGCCCGCGTCCCGGAGTTTGTCCGCCAGCCCGAGGGCAAGCGGGTCTTCGGGGCCGATGATGGCGAGGTCAATGGCTTTGGCGCGGGCGACGGCGACGATGGCGTCGAGGTCGGTGACGGAGCCGGGGATCAGTTCGGCGACCTCAGCGATGCCGGGGTTGCCGGGGAGGGCGTAGAGGCGGGGGCGTTTGCTGGATTGGGCGAGCTTCCAGGCAATCGCATGTTCGCGCCCGCCGGAGCCGATGAGAAGGATGTTCATATTTCCCTTTTTATCGCAAAGGGCGCAAAGGAGGCGCAAAGTAGGAAACTTGTCATTAGTATACTGAGAAAGGCACGGCAGACCGTCTGTCATTAGGTCCTCGAGACCGTCTCGCAACAAAGATCGCCGTGCCGAAATCACAAATAGCCCGAACAGTTGAAAGGTCGTTAGAGGCCGTATTCACGCTAATATGGGCAACAGGAGCGAACATGAAGACAGTCGTAGCAGCAGAGCTATTTGTTGGGATGGATGTGTGCAAAGCCTGGTTGGATGTGGCGGTGCACGAGCCAGCCGAAGTCTGGCGTGTCAATAATGACGACGACGGGCGGGCCAGGCTGGTGGAGCGCTTGCACCAGTTGCGACCCACGCTGATCGTGCTGGAGCCGACCGGTGGCTTTGAAATGTTAGCCACGGCGGAGTTGACCCAGGCGGGCTTGCCGGTGGTGGTGGTGAACGCCAAGCGCGTGCGGGATTTTGCGCGTGCCAGCGGGCAGTTGGCCAAGACGGATAAGTTGGATGCCAGGGCGCTGGCCCACTTTGGCGCAGCCATCCGGCCGCCGGTGCGCAGCCTGCGCAGTGAAGATGAAGAGCAATTGACCGCCCTGCTGACGCGCCGCAAGCAGGTTTTGGACATGTTGACAATGGAAAAGAACCGTTTGGTGACGGTGCGGGCCAAAATGGGCAGCGACATTGAAGCCCACATCCAGTATCTGGTGCACAGTTTGAAGGACTTGGACCAGGAGATTGCGGCTTTCATTGCCAACTCGCCCATCTGGAAAGCCAAGGATGCGCTGTTGCAAAGTGCACCCGGAGTTGGCCCAGTCACCTCGGCCACCCTGCTGGGCATGCTGCCGGAGTTGGGCCGTTTGAACCGCCAGGAAATTGCCGCCCTGGTGGGGGTCGCCCCGCTCAACAAAGACAGTGGCCGCAAACAAGGCCGACGCAGGGTATATGGTGGCCGAGGGGATGTGCGCAGGGTTTTATACATGGCGGCTTTATCTGCCAAAAAATTCAATCCGGTGATCAAGGCATTCTATGAACGCCTGCTCAAACAAGGCAAAGCAAAGAAGGTGGCGCTCACGGCTTGTATGCGCAAACTGCTGGTCATCCTGAATGCCATGATGCGTTCCAATCAGCCCTGGCGCACACCATCCGCATAACCTTTCTGGTTCTGCTGCCTTGACATTCAACACAGTTGTTGTAAGCATAGTTTTAGACCGTGACGAAAACCCCTATTTGATTTTTGAGAGCTTGAACGCCAAGGGGGAACCGCTTACCCAAGCAGATTTGGTGCGAAATTACATTTTAATGAGGATCAAGGATGAGCGCGATCAGGAAATCGCCTATCGGGATTTTTGGTTGCCAATGCAAGATTCTCTTGAAAGTGAATTAACGAACTTTCTTTGGCGATACTTGCTTAAAGATGGGACGTTTATTCGTCAAAACGCCATTTATGACACGATAAAATGGAGACTCTCCAAATATGGTCCCAAAGAGGTGACCGACTTCTTGGTTGATTTACATACTTATTCGGGCCATTACTTAAAATTAATTGAACCTGAAAGAGAACCAAATAAATTAATTAGCCTAAAGCTAGCCCGGTTAAATCGTTGGGAAGTGAAGACCGCCTATCCGTTCCTTCTCAAGCTTTTTCAAGATTATCAGGACGGGAAATTATCTGCTGATGACTACTCCGAAATACTCGATATTATTGAATCGTTCGTTGTGTCGAGTCTCATAAAGTCGTATCCAGCGAACTTTAACAAAGTCTCACAAAGTCGTATCAGGGTAGGCGAAAGGGAGCGCCAGCTGAAAGACGGAGTAACCTGGCAGGATGGATGCATTTC
>Ga0247727_10002755_pt1 | contig 39724 bp, 54 predicted proteins | sample WisWelCaveWW1625_FD_202498 | JGI IMG/M metagenome (GOLD analysis project Ga0247727, IMG submission 202498) | Biofilm microbial communities from Wishing Well Cave, Virginia, United States - WW16-25 | ecosystem: Environmental > Aquatic > Deep subsurface > Groundwater > Cave microbial mat | place... | reverse complement strand
AGTCCTCGATCTCCGCGATCTCCGCCGGATCCTGGTCGTCGTAGAACGTGCAGTAGATCGTGGCGTCCTCGGCCATCGAAGCGATGTTTTCCTTGTCCTTCGGCGTGAGCATGATCGCAAACGCAATCTGGTTGCCGTCCTTGCCGATCTTGGTCGCGAGCTTCATCCTCGAATCACCTCCAGCTTGGCGAACACCTCCGGGTAGCAGATCCTGAGCGCCCGGAGATTCAGCCGCCAGCGATCGGTCTCCTTGCCCTTCACTTCGATCCACCGCTCCGCGCTGTTCCGGTCGATCACCTTGAAGTCAATCACGACCGTCATCAACCGTGAGCCGTTGATCCTGATCGGCAATCGGTGCTGTCTCTCGACGGATCGGAGCTCGCCAGACATCCGGGCGAGCTCCAGGGTCCGTGCGTAGCTTGCTTCCGCCGCACTGTGGTAGACGACCCCCATGAACGTGCGCTTCTCGGGATCCGCCACATGGTACTTGTGCGGCTTCTTCCGAGAACGCTTCAGCTCCTCCAGCGAGGCGGGTGTGAGCATGGGCCTTTGCTCAGTTCCTTCGTGACGCCAGCCAGGCTTCAGCCGCTTCGACCGTCGCGAAGCTCTCGAACTTGCGCGGTGCCGCCTGCGATTCTGGACCTTCTACCGCTCGCCGCAGTCCGTTCGCCTTGATCGGCCGGTCTGATCCCCGCCGTTCAGGCAGGGCCGCTTCTTCTGCTACTTTGCCTTTGGTCGTGTCGCAACGCGCCGAGGTCGGCGGCCAGCATGAGGTCTGCTGGTGCCAGATGAGCAGCATCAACGCGAGAATCGCTTTCACAACACCTCCTCTCGTTTCACCTGACCGCTTTGCGCCGACCATTCGAGAAGTAGATCCCCGCTCGCGTGGTGTCGGCGATCCTACCCTGAGCGTCGTACCACTTCGGCGTCAGGGCAGGCTTTTTACCTTCCACGGGCGCCCGTGCAGCGTGTAGAGCTTCAGCGTGTCGCACCCGACCTGAGTCGGTCGAGCCGCGGTCGATGCCCACACACGCACCGTGTAGGTGTCGGGAGGCATGCCGACAAAGAGCACGTTGAACGGCGACGCCGGGAAGGCGACGAACACCGAGTCCTCGCGCGCCAGGCGGACGACGCGCGCGTGCACCATCTGCGAACTGGTCGCCGTCCTCAAGATCGGCGCCGTGCACGTTCCCAGGCTGTCGTTGTTGAACTCCGGCGACGTTCCGGAGACGTTTAGGATGTCGGCGCGCGCGTTAGTGATGACCAACACGGCGGCCAGAACAGTGCCCAGCACTGCCACGATTCGTCTCATCATCATCCCTCCTTTGGAAACTGCGCCTTGCACGCAGCGATGAACGTGTTCTCGTTGGCGCCTTCACCTGCCGCGATCCATCCGCCGGCAGGACTGAACACTCCAGCGAGCCAGCCGTTGTACAGCACCGCGCAGTGGATCGGGTCGTGCGTCTTCCCCTTGAGCACATCGCCCGACTTGCGGCCCAACATCCTCCGCCACCGCCATGAATCCTTCACAGACGCCCTGCTTATCCATGACCCTCGCCCAGCCGGCTCACGGTTCGAGCTCGCGATCATAAAAACCCATCCCAGGCGCGGTGGGCTCGAACGTCACGCGAATCAGTCTGCCGACCGGGAAGCTCGCCGCGTCGTCAACGTGCATGATCCCGCTCGCGCTCCCATAGTCCGCTCCTTTGGTCTTCATCACCACGAGCCTTCTCTTCTCGTCGTCGCGCGCCGCAGGCGTCCCGGCTAGAATCCTTGGGACGACGTGCTCGACAACGACCATCGGGCAACAGATTCGCTTGACCGTCATGGCGTCGCGACCTTCGCGAAGATGCGGTGCTGCCCAGCCGGCGTTCTCATCTGCTGGACCTCGTAGATGACGCCCATCTCAACACAGCGGTCTATGCTGGCGAGCATCGTGTCCGTGCTTCCCGTGCTCGGACAGATTGCGTGCATCATCGCGCATCCGGCTGGCACCATCACCTTCTCGATGTTCGCCAGCGCCTCGCCAACCGCAACAACTCCCTCCCGAGACGCCAGCCACTCGCGGTGCTCTTCGTAACGGTACACAGTGCCTCCCTTCCTCGGGTTTGGATTGGTTCCCCACACGCTCTCTTTTCCGAACACGAGAAACTTTGAGGAGTCGCACACTTGATCGCTGAGCATCGCGCGTCGCGCCCGCTGCTGGACAGCCGGTCTTTCCAGCGAAGGGGTCCCGTATGAGCGCGGCGAAGACCTCGTCGTGCGACCTCGGACTGTTACTTCTGCCCAGCGTCTCGCTGCCGTAGCTCTTCGCGAATGATCGGCACCTCTGGCGGCGCCTCGATCGCGACCTTCACCTGGCCGTGCTCGTTGCTGCCCTTGCTGTACACCGTCACCTTGACGTTGCCGCCAATGATGATGCTCTGGCCGAACTTTCGCGTCAGGATTAGCGCCATACCTTGACCTCCTTGGTCGGCTGCATGGCCCACCGCTTGCCTGGCGGCGCGACGGGGGCCAGCTCATCCCTCTCGTGCAGCATAGCGTAGAACACGATCGCGCCGCCACCGTGGATCGCGGTCATGTCCTCGTCCACCTCGAAGGTCGCGATCCTGATCAGCTCACCAGCGGCCGCGCGGCGGACGTACTCTTCTGGCTTTGCGTTCATCGCGATCTTGATGACTCGGTGCACCTCGCGGTCCAGCGTTGGCAGCTCGATGTACTTCCCGTTGTGCCGGAGAACGATGCGCTGCGGCGTCGACGCGATCCAGGTTTCTGTCATCATCACCAGTCTCCGAACAGCGCGTTCGCCTCTCTCGGCTTCGCGTGCTTGAGCGATTCGTGTAGCGCGTCGGCCTCGCGCGCCACGCCTTCCTCGGTGCCGTCTTTCAGCGCCAGCGCCTCATGGTACACGGCGATCCGCCGCGCGTCGTCGGTCGCCCGGTCCCACCAGAACCGCCAGCCGGTGATCTGTCCGTCGTTCTTCGTCGACTCCCTCAGAAACTTTGACCAGAACAACCGTACCAAGTCATCCCTGCTCTTCGCTGCTGGCATCGCGCCCGTCCTCCCTGCTTGTCGTCTCCAGCTCTCTGGCTGCCCCCAGGAACGCCCGGTCCGCGTCGGCGTTCAGATGCCGCTCTGCCTCTCCCCGAGCCACCGCCACCTCGCCCACCGTCGCGTACACCGCCGGCCCATCGCGCTGCAAGTAGGCGAACAGGTTCTTCGCCGTCCTGGCCTTGGCGATCGCTTGCTCGATCACCGCGAAGTCGTGCGTCACGTTCTTCCAGAGCCAGGCGCAGGCGGCCATCAGCTCTCCGGCGCTGTTCTCAGGCGAGGCGTTGGCCTTCGCGATCTCCCAGAGCCGCGGCCGCTCATCTTCGCTTCCGTCTCGTTTCGTTACGCTTTTGTGAACGGCAATGCCTTGAACGATGTCTCTGGCCTTGCTGACATTTGCTGACCGCCGCGCTTCTTCTGAGCGTAGCGAAGAAGAAGCAGTCTTCTCTGTTGCCTCTTCCTCTGTCTCTGCCTCTGTATCTGTCTCTGTATTGGCTGACAACGCTGACTTGTGCTGACCAATGCTGACCAATGCTGACTTCTCGCGTTCCCTGCGCTTGGCGTCTCGGTTCTGGATTCTTCGGTCCTCCTCGCGTCGTATGTCCCTATATCGAGCGTGGTTTACGATCTGCCAGCCCCACGTTCTATGAGCGTCGAGGCGGACTATTCTCCTCCCTCCCTCGTCCGGCGTCCTGCTTTCATCATCCTCGTTTTCAAGCTCTACAAGCGTGCGTAACACGTCAGCCAGCGCCATCCCGGTATCGCCGGCAATCCTCGCTGGAACGATGTTCACCAAGCCGTCTTTGTCCGAGTGAGCGAGGAGGTAAACAAAGACGAGTTGCGCATTGCTGTTTCCACGCATAGAACCAGACCACAAGCTAGCGAATATCTTGCCGTACACGTAGGTTCCCTCCGTTTGCGTGGCGTGGTTTCTCGCTTGGCCAGCATGCTTTCCCGTTCACCTTTGCACCGCCTCGCGCACCGAGGCCGGCAGCGACTGGAGGAACTCGACCCTGATAATGGTCATCGCAAACGGGTGGACGGTGCCGTCTGGGCGGATGATCCCCGACTCGGTTAGCATACGGTAGCGGTCCTTCAGCTCGGCAACCGGCAGACAGGTCAGGTCGGCCCACTGACGCATTCGCGACCGCTCCGGCGCGTCCCAGACCTTGCGCCAGGTGAGGATCATCTTCATCGCGATCGCGTCCCCCTGGATGAGCTGGAGGATCTCGATTCCGTCATCGAATGGTTGGGCTTCCATGCTCGGTTGTTGCTCCATTGGGTTGCCCTAGAGTCTATGCCCGACCAGTCCTTGGGGGGCGAAATCTGGCTTCCACGCGAGTGCTCGTGGTCGAATCCTACCCTGCGACCAGTTAACCAGCACAAAATCTTAGGCCAAAGGGTGCGGGGGTGGCTCCGGAATCTTGCGCCAACCCGCCCACGGCCCGTAGTAGCTCCCGTCCGTACTGCGCCGGTAGGGCCGGCCGTCCGCCTTGATGTTGTCCGTGAGCTGGAGAGCGCCTTGGGGTCCGAGAGCCGGATCTCTTTGCGCTTTCGCCGTAGAGCGCGCGGCTGATCGCCCGAAGAGCTTCCTCCCCTTCACCCGTGACTCTCGGCGGCGGCCACGTGGTTTGGACCGTTCTGTAGCTCGCCCCTCCTGGGCTTGATCGCTCTCCTGATCTCCGCCGCCAGATTGCCCCATTCCTCTCGCAGCTCTCGCAGGGTCACTGCTGCCCTGCGAGACAGCTCCGCCTGATGAATCTCTGTCGATCCCTGCGGGATCGGATCCTCGGCCTGCACCTCCATGAAGATCTGCGCCCGGTGGCTTTGAGCCGATCGGCCGCCCAGATCGGCGTGCTCGTGAACTGGAGCACCTTCAGCTTCGCGCCGTGCTGCAACGCCGCGATCACCTGGCTGCTCCATCCTTGCCCATGCGTTCTCCTCTCGCTGCGAACCTTTTCGTCCATTGCTCTATTCCCTCCTGGAGCGTCCAGCCTCCTGCGTCGGCGATGTAGTTGAGCTTGAACAGCCCACCTTCCTTCTTCCTCGAATGTAGATCGTCCTCTGGATCTCGTCAGATCCGCCCACCATCACCGGAAACAGCCGCCACGCCTGGAACATCAGGGACGCCGATGAGCAGCTCGTCCACCGTCACGGCGTATGACCATTGCGTCTGCTCGGGGAACTTCTCGATCGAGACGACGTTGCGCATGAAGGGCGGTGCACGAAATCGGGTTCAATGAGGCGAACTACCTAAGACAGCTCTACATCTCGCCCGACGTCGGCCAGGCCGCAGCAGACTCACCGGCGAGCACCAGTTCACGGAACGGTCGGCGCTCGCGGTGAGGACGCGCACCCGCCGAGGGAATCCGACCTCTTTCGAGTACGCGGCAATGATCTCTCGCGCTCCGCCGCAGACTACCCCCTTGAACACCCGTCCTCCGTGAACAGGTCTGCGCCGCGCTTCACGAACAAGGTGAACGCGCGAATCCGGTAGCCGCAGCCCTGAGTGACGCCAAGGACGCGCTCGAATCGGAGCTTGGACCGGCCAACCATCGGCACCAGGAAGTGAATGAACCCAACGCGACCACCTGGCCTAAGGACGCGCGCGGCCTCGTTCAGTAGATGGCTCGGCCGTGGATAGTCGGTGGCGTAGAGCTCTCGGGCGTACTCGGTGGAATACGGTGGATCGATGAGCACGCCAGAGAACGCACTGTCACGGAACGGCAGGCAGCGCCCGTCGGCCTGTATGTCTGGGCGCGCGGCTAAGCGCATGTCGATCCTGAGCCCACCCCGGACCTCGGCGGTCGTGAGCATCCCAGAGCATACGTGGAGAATCTCGGTCGGCGGGCAGCGGAGTGCGGCAAGCGCGTAGCCGACGAATCCCTTCGGGAACGCACCCCAGACCGGCGCTGGCTGGAAGTCGGCCGCTGGGGTGGCGTTCCAGAGCGGAGCTCGTCCAGGCGAGTACTCAAACCCGCGTTTGTTGCGTCCGTAGCCTTCACCGGGGAACCCAGCGCCGGCGCCGCGCTTGTCCATCGGCGTGCTGAGGACCTCGGACTCGTGCTTCACGTCGTCTCCCGCGCGCGCTGCCCAGCGCGGAGCCATCGTCACTCGGCGGCACATGGCATCCAGCTCCGCTCGACGCGCACGCTTTTTGTTGTGAAATCATCCGGCCGGCTCAGGTGTATGGAGGTCCGTCTTGAATCGCCTTGGCCGCTCCTCGGCTTGCACCCGCTGTTCGCGCTCGGCGAGCCAGGCCTGCACCTCGGCGTCGGTGGCGGCGAGGTGCTTCCTGGCGATCTCAAGCCTCGTTGTGACCTGAGAGCGGGCGGCGTCGAGTTCGGTGGCGAGACAGGTCTGCGCGTCGGCGTCTGTGGCGGCGAGAAGCCCAGCGATTCGCTGGGCTTGCGCATGCGCGAAACACTTTCCCTTAGAGGAGCACCTGCAGGGCGAGCCAGGATCACTATAAAACTCTGCGTATGGGCGCAGCGCCTCTCTGAGCAGGGCGACCTGGGAGCGGGCGGCGTCGCGCTCCTGCTCGGCTTGACGAAGCCGCTCTGCGCTCACCCATCCGGGCATCCGAGCCTCGCGGAGTTCGCTCATCGACCATCCAGCTTCCAGCTCGGCGATCCGGGCGCGGGCATCTCGGAGGTCAAGAGCGAGGTCGTCGCAGCGGATCATCGCGTTGCTCCATATCGGAGCGATTCTCCGCTCGTCAGGATGAAGGCAGGTTGTCAGTTGCTGGTCGGTCACGCGGGGCTCGCTCATCTGCTGGCCCTTCTGCGTGGCTCTCGTTTAAGCACGATATGAAGCGTGTCACCGACGTGAAATCGAGCACCGAAATGCTCTGGCACTTCACAGTCGAACTTCAGAAACGGACGCCACGCAGCCTGTCCATCCGCGATCGCCTGCGCAATAAATCTCACCGAATCTCCGCGCTGCTCGATGGATAGAACCTCGGCCTTGAGGATCATCGCGCCTCCACCTCGATCAGCTTCGCCCCAGAGTACCCTCTCATCTCCTGGCCTCCGTCATCCCGCGATCCGCACCAGATCGTAATGATGACTCCACCCGACATGTCCGCAATCGAGACACCGGTACTCCCGTGCGATCCGATCCATTCGCGGCCCGAGCGCGCTAACCCGTCCCTTCGGCCGCGTCCGCCCCGTCAGCTTGACGTTGATCCCTGAGCTCGGCCCCCACCGGATGCCCGAGGCTCCGGGCCGATAGGGTCGCTCGATCCGGCACTTCGCGCACCGAAACGCCAGCGGTTGCCCGGTCCCCGCGTTCGTTCCGCTCATCTCCTGGCCTCCTCTCGGGCTCGGCGCCGTCGGCGCCGGTATTCCATGCATCAGGGTTGATCTCGACGCAGTCCCTTAAATCCTCCCAGGACAGCGAATAGACGAGTCCTCGCCAGAACCAAGTGCGACAAAAGGCGTGGCGCGCGTTCTTCTTGCGCTTGCGGAGCTTCACCTCCTGGCCATCCCTTCGGGCTCGGCGCCCAGCCAACGAGCACCCCGGTCCGGTTCCCGATCACGCCATGCGCTACTGCGGCCGCGGGATGGCCGCTCACCTTTCACCGGCAGGTGGACACGCACAGAGCGACTTCTCACAGGGTGCTCGCTCACCGGCTCGCCAGTCATGCTTCCCGCTGCTCCTTCGCGAGCTGGAGCCAGCCGAAGATCGGGCGGCTCGGCTGCCCCTTCACGCTCACCGAGCGCGCCGCCGAGCACCGTCACCAGCTCGGAGGAGAAGTAGCGCCCCGGAGGCAGCTTCGAGAGCGTGAGCGTCAAGGAAAGCGCGGGCTCCAAGCTGACTTGACCCAAGCCCTGGTGCGCCGCATGTGTGCGGTGGAGGCCGGACGATGAAAGTACCGCGACCGCGGCGGCTGCTGCGAGCTGCCCGCCCCGGTGGCTCCGGAAAGCTGGAGCCGTACGATGGTAGGAGTAAGGGCAGTCCCCGCGGGCAGTCCCCGCGGCAGCCCTCGCGGCAGTCCCCGCGGCAGTCCTCGCGGCATTGACAAGTTTCCCAGCAGCGGCGGCTGTTTCGTTGTCTACAATTTGGCTCGCGGATCGCAGCGCGTCCCCGTGTCGTTGAAGGCTCGGTGTGAGATCGAACCAGGCGGGAACGTGCTCGCGGATGAACCAGTCGAGCGCCATCAGAGACCGCCGATGTTCGACTTCCGGAGTGCTGCCGCGTGTCCACCACGAGCGGGATCAGAGGCTTGAGCAGTCGATCGCGGGTTGCGTTGTCTGGCAGTGAATCGTTCCAGTTGATGAGGAACGCAGTTATCACCGGACATTCGCACCGCGGTGCATCCGACCACGGCTCACCGGAAACGTAAGCCACCGCCTCCATGACGCAATAGGCGTCTGTGGTTTCCTGATGCCCGCCCTTCGCAAGCGTCAAAGCGTCCAGCCATTCCCCGTTACGAATCAGCGGTGTCATCGTCCGGCCTCCTTCAGCAGTCTCTAGCGCGTCGGCCTCGTTGTCGATGGTCTTGTTCACGGCCACCGGGCAGACATCCACGGCCCCTCTCATCGGCAGAACCTCCGTCCGCCGTAGATCTGGCGCAGCAGAGTATCCGAGTCGATCTCGCGCGCGTTGTCGTCGATCATCGCGAAGCCCTCGCGGCCAGGCTTTGGCGGTTGAAGCGATAACGCGGCCTTGTTTCGCTCGCGTTCCCACACAGCCTTGGCTGACTTCCTCGCCTCGAAGATCCGATGGCGGCACGGTCCGCACTTGCGCCTGCGGTCTGCGGTGAAGAAGTAGGCTGGGCAGTCGATGCATCTGCGCCGGACTACGCCTTTCAGTCTCCCCATGCGACCTCCTCGTCAACCAAACAGCGACGTTTGGGTTTCACGCGTCTTCCTCTCATCGATCGGCTCAGGCCACTCGCCACCGACGCACCCGAAGCGATTGTGGAAGACATCCCAGGCGATCTTCCTGTGGCAGTTCTCCCAATCCTTCTCGTGGCAGAGCAGCACGCATAGGAGCGGGAGAGAGACGTAGAGTGCGCCCAGGTCGCGCTGGACCAGCTCCGTCAGGAATGCGGCCCTCCAGTCGTAGGCTGGATCATTCTTCGCCTTCCAGAGCAGCGTGCTGCTGGGCGCAAGCTCCATCATCCTCGTGAAGCTGAAGTCGCCTTCAGCGAACCACTGAGGGACGGTCCGCGACACAACCACTCTCTGCACCCCTTGCGGGATCCAGCGCAGCCTCCCGTAGCAACTCGTCCATATCTGTTTCGCCATAGGTTCCATCCTAGCACGTAGAACGGCGAATGCAAAGAGAATGTTTTCGCTTACTCGCTACCGCGTTCGTCCTCGTCCTCGTCGTCAGGTTCTTCGTTGCCAACCGCTGAAGGCGGCTCTGGCTCTGGCCCCGCGCTGCTGGTGGTCGGAACGAGTTCAATCTGAACCTGCGCCGGGTCGCCCGGCTTCGCCTCTGGCTGGTTCGCCTTCTCGAATCCCTGCTTGTCGATCACCGACCAGAGCTTCCGCTCTTCGTCCTGCGATGCCGCGAGCGCCATTCTGGCGGCCACGACCGCAAGCCCGGCCTGGTGCCAGACCGGGCCGTCAGAGTTCGCCGCCAGCTTGAGCGCGGCCTGTAGCGATTTCGTCGCCAGCGCCATTTCCTCGATCGTGGCCTGCCACCTCTCTATCACCGTGGGCATCCTCGCACCTCCGTTTATGAAACGACGCTCACCGAACTGCCTTCATCGAAGTCTGGTTCGATCACGATACGTGTGTCAGCTACCTCCCTGATCGGCGCCTGATGTGAAACATAGAACACCTGTCCGAACTGCTCTGCAAGCCTGGTCAGCATGTCCCGGCCGAGTATCAGGTTCGACTCGTCGAACACGCCCCAACCCTCGTCCGCGTACCAGTGGGATAACTCCAACCCCTGGCTGTCGGCCTGCACTCGCGCCAGTGCCGCCCTTAGCGCGTAGCCGATCGCGACGCCTTCGTACCCGGAGACGGCCGATAGCCCGTGAAGTCCGAAGCCGTTCCGGTACGAGATCACGACCTCTGGCGCCGTCTTTCCGCTCTGCCGTTCGGCGAACGGAGCGATTTCGACCCTCAGCTCCTCGGTCCCGAGAAACGTGTTCGCCCACCGCTCGATCGATGGCAGCGCCGCCGCCATCTGGTCGTATGGAATCCCCTCGCGCCCCACCGCCTTCGCGTAGAACGTGGCCCCCTCAAGATCGGCCTCTTTGAGTCCAAGCGTCGTCCTCAGCTCCTCCGCTTTCTCGTTCCTGGCGATCGCTGCTTCGACCATCGCCTTCGACCTGACTAGGAGCTCCATCGCCTCATCGTGTTCCTGGCGTGCGAAGCGAACCGCGCGCTCTCCCTGCACCACGCTCGTGCGATGGGTGTCGAGTCCGTAGTCAACCAGCGTTGCGGTCTCGGCTTTCGCCGCATCGAGCTCTGCCAGGGCTGCTGCCTGTTCGTTATTTGCCTCCGGTAGACCGCCATCGTCGCCCACCGACGCATCGAGGGCTGCATGCGCTTCAGCGACCAGGGCGGCGTGGAGCTCGATCCCCTTCCGCTGGTCCTCTTCGGCAGCGACTATTTCCTGCTCGATCACGCTGGCCCTGCTCTCGACACCCGCTGCGAGCCGTTGGCGCGCTGCCTGCGCCAACTTCAAGAACCCGCACTCGGCCGCGAAGCACTGCTCCCCGAACGGCGGACTCACAGAGGACTGTTTCGTCAAGGAATCCGTTTCCAGTTCGGCCCTGCGGTGCTCCTGGATCAGTCCTCGCCGGTACCCATCGAGCGTTTTGGCCCAGCTCATGGCTGCGTTCGTCTCGTCCTGTAGTGCGTTCTGAAGCCCCTTCGCCGAGACCGCCCTCCTTCGTTCCAGTTCACCCCGTAGCCTTGCCAGCCTGCCCGTTGCGGCCACGTACGCCTGGCTCGCTTTGGTTTTCCTTCCCTCTGCCGCGTTGCGAGCTGCTTCCTGCGCAGCCGACGCGGCAACCGCGCGTTCCAGCTTCGCGCGCACACCTTCGAGCCCGAGCTCCTGTTCAACGATCGCCGCAGCCTTGGCGGCAACACCGAAGCGGGCAGCGTTCACTTTTTCGATCATGGCCTCCATCACGTCATCGGTCTGCTCCATTCCAGCGATCTCGCCGCGTAGGCCGTGGATCTTGAACGTAAGCGGCGTGATGAGCGCCTTGGCCTTCGCGAGCCTCAGATCGAACACGCCGAGCCCGAGCGCCTCGACCAGCGCGTCCTTCGTTTCGGCGGGCGTGAACTTGAGCAGCCGGTCGATGTCGCCCTGCCCGGCGTATCGCGTCGACAGGTAGAGCTCGAACGAGCCGGCCAGCGCGTTAATCTTCTCCTGAGTCTCGGCCGCGCTGTTCCCACCTGCCGGGAACCATTCCGTGGTAGGAGCCACTCCGCGCGCAAGCAATGTCAGAGTCGAGTAGGTGCTTGCTCCTCTCGTCTCTACCGTCCTCGTGACCTTCCATTGCGTGCCGGCGACGTGAAACTCGACCCATGCTTTCGCTGACGAGGCCCCGCGCCTGACGATCCCTTCGAGTTTCGTCCTGCCACGCGGTAGCCGGCCCCAGAGCGCGAACGCCTCGACCTCGGTGATGTTCGACTTGCCGCTCGCGTTCGGCCCCTCGATGCAAACCAGCTTCCCCATGGTCGCAAGGTCGAGCACCCACGGTCCATTGCCGAGGCTCTTGAAGTCGGAGCACCCCACCTGCGTGAGCGCGTAGGCACCGGACGCTCTGGCTTCTGGAGGGATCCCTAGCTCGACCTGGCCCATGAACTCCAGCACCGCATCGCGTGGCGCCTTCTCTCGCTCGATCCACCGTCCGAGCGCCTCGGTGAAGGTCTCGACTCTCTCGATCACCGGGGCGCCCGGGTCTTTCCGGATCTCCAGTTCGGCCCTCTCGATCGCGAAGCGCACGCTGGCAGCCCCGAACGACTTGAGGTTTGCGCGTATCGCCGGCACGTGCTTCCCAACGTCTGCCCACGCGGACGCAGTGGCCTTCACGCGAACCAGCGCGTCTTCCACGTCGGCCTGCGGCATGTCCATGCTCTCCAGGTTCACCTCGATCGTGACGAACCTGTGCACCGGCTTGAGCGTGATGAACAGCGGGTCGCCGTCGTCCGGGTGCCACCAGAGGCCGTGCTCGTGGTCCTCGCCGAACCCGAGCGGCGCCGACGATCCTGGGTAGTAGACGCAGACCTCCGGCGTCGAGACGTGCAAGACCTGCGGCTTGTGGATGTGCCCGGCCAAGACCTTGTAGAAGTCGGCTCGCCGTACCGTGCCGCTTCCCAGCATGATGTCGTCGCCCGTCAGCATCTGTCTCTCGCCGCCGAGCGTCGCCCCGGCAACCGTTCCGTGGTAGACGAGGATGGCACCTGGCTGGCACTGATCCGCGAGCACCTTCACCGTCATCGCGAGCAGCTCCGACGCGTGCTGTGCGTTCATCCTTACGCCAGCGTTCTCGCCGTGCGCCCGCATCCAGGCGACGGACGGATACGGAAGGCAGGCGAGCTCGTACCCGGCGATCCTGACGACCTCCGGTTTCCCCTCAACCACGGTGATGTTGTGGCGTGTCTCGCCGAGCGCACCCAGCGCCACGCCGATTCCGCCGTCGCCCACCAGGTCATGGTTGCCAGCCACGACCAGAACCGGAGCCACGTCCGCCAGCGCGTTGTGGAACCGCCTGAGCTGGTAAGCGACCCACGGCCTTAGCGTGCCGCGCCTGACCACCAGGTCGCCGGCGTTCACGATCAGGGCCGGCTTGCGCTCGTGGGCGATCTCCAGCATCTGCGCCATCGCCTTGCTCGCGTTGACCTCGGTGCTGTCGTCGAGGTGCAGGTCTGCGAAGTGGAGGATCCCTGACATCATGGCGCAGCCTTTCTGCGCTCGTGGGCGATCTCTGTCAGCGCATCGAAGACCTTGCCGTAGATGAAATCGTTCGCGACCAGCAGCTTCGCCTTCTCGGCCGGTCCGATCGCCAGCGCCCTGAACGCCTCTTCACACATCTCCTTGAGCTCGTCGTCGGCCCGAGGTTGAGGTGTTGGTTTCGGCGCGGCCGTTGTGGGCGTGACGGGCACTGTGGCAGCGGGTGGGGGATCTTCCGTGTCGTCAGGCGGCGCCTCGTCATCGTGCCCGAGGTTGTCGTCAGGAATGACGGTCGCCTCGGATGTCGTCGAAGCCCGTGGCGCCCGCATGGTCTCTTCGATCTCCGGCCCGTAGAGCGGCTGGATCGCCGACTGATAGCCCATCTTCAGCATCAGCATGCGCTCGGCTGCGTTGGCCGGCGTCGGCCTGAAGTCGGTTCGCATCACCACGAACGGCCGCCCGATCTCCGTCGCGGTCCACTGCGACTTGATCGCGAGCAGCCCACGGATCCCGCGGTTGATGGCTCCCGTCTCGCAGCGGGCGACGATGTGCTTCTTGAACTGCGCCATCTCGTTCGCCAGGTCGGCTTCCAGCTTCTCCGGAGACACCCTGTCTCCAGCCTTCGCCTTCTCGTTCGCCGCCTGCCGCTCCTGGCGTCGGGCTTCAGTGACGACCGTGATGTCCAGCTCCTTGTGGTAGACCTTCATCACTGGAACGCCGGACTCATTCTTCACCGCGATCTGGCATGCGAACTCGCAGCGGCCCGGGTTTTCGCGCTTGTCTACCCTGACCGTGTTGAAGACCACGCCGGCCGCGGACCCCAGCCGGTCGAGCGCAGTCTTCCCCAGCGCGTAGAGGTTCTCCCATTGCCCGGCCGCGCTCTTGCGCGCTCCGACCTTGTACACCTCGCCCTTCTGTGGGTCGGGCGAGACCCTGACGATGCTCACAGTCGGCACCTGCGCGAAGCCGAGCTGGGCGTTCACCGGGATTGAGGGCAGGACGAGGTTGATGTCCTCTCTCCCCATGAACGGCTCCAGGGCCTCCAGTGCCCAGGCCGGCATGTTGACTCTCTGGATCCCTCTTTCCTCGCTCACGACTTCCTCCCTGTCCGGTTGAACGAACGCAGCGACGCGCCTAGCATCCGCGCCGACAGCAGGCAGTGCGGGCACCTCCGCTTGTCGCTGTTGTGATGACCGCCTTCGTGCTCGATGCGCCAGAACTCGCTCGCTCCATCTCGCAGACGCCGAATCGCCTCTTCCGGTTTGATGTCCATGAGCGGAGGCGAGCATGCCCTGGCCGCTTTCCAGTGATACGGTTCCACGTGGAACCTCGCTTGGTAATGCGCGGCCCCTTGCGGGCTTGGGTCTGCCCTCGATGGAGACCACCGCGCCGGATTTCGTCAGTTGATGCTCAAGGTCTCCCTGAACACCCGCGTCAGGCGCAACGTGTCATCCATCTGTGACTGCGGCGAACGCCGCTGCTGGATGAACGTGAACGCGTTGAACAGCGACCACGCGGTCCGCGGCATGAAGTCGGGGAACGTCGGCTCTCTCCACTCCTTCAGAACGTGCGGGAGCGTCGAGACCGGCACCACGTCCTTGTCCACCGCACGCACCATCAGGTCGTGGGCGGTGCGGTCGTCGATCGTCAGATCCTTCATCCCAAGGATCTCGGCCTCGACGATCCGACGGTGAGCCACGCACTTGTCGAGCATCCCGTAGATCATGCTCGGCATGTCGCGGAAGATGTTCGCCGCGTGCTTCCGACTCGCCTGGACCTCGCCCGAGAAGGCCAGGTTGTCGCAGACGAACACCCTGGACCCGGCCACGAGCCCGAGGCTGATCGAGCTGTCGTAGCTATTTCTCAGCCCGAGCGCCAGCGACCAGTCGGACGCCCCGGCACCGTTGGTCAGGTCGAGCACGCCGAACAACTGCTTGCCTTCCCGCGCGAGCGCGAACCTTGACTGCTTCTCCTTGAGTCCGAAGCGGCTCAGGTTGAATCGAACCTCCTCGATGAATCTGGAATTCGGCACCGGCGTGTAGCTCGCCGTCGCGACCGGCACCGCGGCGGCCTTCACATCCTCTTCCGTGGCGGTCCATCCGCCCTTGTGAACGACCAGCTCCGTCATGGGCTTCCTCTCCTTTCGGCGACTCTCAGCCGCCGGTTGCGATTCTCTTCCTGACCCGCGCCAGCTCCTCTTCGAGGTAGTCCGCGCGGTCCTTCATGTGAGCCCGGTAGATCTCGCTGAACTCCAGTCCGTAGAACCCAGCGAGCCGCTTGAGCATCCCCAGGCCAGACACGACCACTCCGCGTTCGATCGCGCTGACGTTCCCGGCGCTCGCCTTGATCGCTGTCGCCACCTCGCCGACCTGCTTCGCGCCGTTCTTCATCCTGATGCGCTGGAGCCTTGACTCGCTGATTGGCATTTCGTTCACCACCTCCATTCACTGGAATCCTAGAGCACGCTCGCCGCTCTGTCAATAGTTTATTTTCGTGTCACAACTGGTTCCACGCCCTCATCGAATGCTGTCCTCTGACCGTCAGGATCACGTGGTCGAGGACGGCAATTCCAAGCAGCTCGCCGGCCTGGGTCAGGCGCTTCGTGATCGCCTTGTCCTCGTCGCTTGGGTCAGCGTATCCGCTCGGGTGCGTGTGCGCGACGATGATCGCCGCGGCGTTGGCAAGGATCGCGCCCTTGAATACCTCGCTCGGATGCACAACCGATATCAGCTCGACGCCGACCACCTGACGCCTCGCGTTCAGATAGACCACGAAGGACTGTTCGCGGTCGAAGGTGCATAGCGGCATGAGAACGTGCTTGGCGTCTTCCGGGCTACTGATGGCCGCCTTCTTGGTCGGCTTGTCCCTCACCAGACGCACCTCAAACTCGCTGACCTTCAGCAACTCGATCGGGTACTTCTTGGCCTTCCTCTGCATTGACATTCTCCTTTCTATGGTCCAGCTTCTCGACTCTCTCAACCCTCACCTGGAGTGGGTCGCAGATCACTTCGCTTTCGCCTCGCGACCAGATGCCGGCGATGATGCGCTCTCTCTGGATCTTCCCGTGGAGCACCGTCGGCTCTTCGCCGTTGAACGCGAACCGCTTCGCGAACCACTCAGCTTTCTGGTGGTCGAGCGTCCAACTCCAGCCGATCGCGTTCCCCTTCGAGCACCCGCGGTACACCGTCATCTGTGGATGGAGAGCTTTGACCGCCGTTGCGCCATCAGCGTCGCCCAGCCACTTCCTGGCCCACCCGTGTTTCTGTCTGAGGAACCAGCGCACCTGCACCTGCCACAAGTTCTCGCTGTCCACCCACACCATGCCCATCAGCTCGAACCACTGGCGATCCGTCAGCGCGTTGACGAGCAACGCGAGCGCGTCCCACCGGTACGGGCGCTCGTGCAGCCAGATGAACTGACGCCACCCACGCTCCGCGAACGCTTTCTGCACCTGTTCGTTCTTCCACTTGAGCAGCGCGTTAAGATGCTCATCCATGCTCTCGCCGTCGTAGAGCGAGATGACGAGCGGGTGACGGATGATTGGAAAGTCGATGCGCTCGTCTGTGACGAGCGCATCCCTCAGCTCTTTGTCGAGCATGTCGTCCCCCGAGCTTTCGCGAGCGCGGCGCGGAGCACTTTGATGCGTCGGTCGAGCCACCGTGAATCAACCGCAACCGAGTCTCCAGCACTGGATGCGGATTGCATTTCGTCAGCGATCCGCACGCACGCTGCTACTAGCTCCGCATGGGCGTTCATCAGTCCCTCGGCGTTGAGCGCGCGTTCGCGCCACTGGTCGCGCTCGATGCTCGTTCGTGCTAGTGGGGTCTTCGCGTGGGCGTTTCCCTCCGGCATAGACGACAGCGTAGGCTTCGCGTCTGCGCTCATCAGCGGCCTCCGATCTGCTTCTGCCCGCCGCCGAGCCCCGAGTGGGCCAACTCTTGACAGAGCCGAGCCCACAAAAGATCGACCGTCCAAGGCATGTGCAAAACCCGACCGTCTGCGCGCGTCCACTTGCACCCGTCGGAGGATGCTTCGATTCGCTCGAATCGAAGCGCCATCTGGTTCTTGCCGGTGCCGGGCGGTCTGCCACGTCTTGCGCTCATCTCGGATCTCCTTTTCGTTGGCTTGTGGCTTGATCTGCTTCTGAATTCATTCATATCTTATACCACGTTGCGCGACGTTTCAAGAGATTATTTTCGTGCATCTTTCCACTCAAGCACGCTCGCTGACGGGATTCCGAAGAAGTGCTGCGACCGCTCCGCCATGCGGTTCTCTCCGTCCGGGTGGCCCGGATGATAGTCCGCCCACCAGGACAGGGTGTAGTGGTAGCGCCCGCGGTCATCTGGGCCGGATTCCAGTTCTCCGCGCATCCTGCCAAGCCTTGTGTCCTTGAACACCTCCTCGGATCCAACCAGGTAGACGGGGCCGTAGTGCGGCGCGCCATCCTTCTTTCGCTCGCCGGCCCAGCTCCGGAAGATGTAGTTGCTGACCTCGACCCAGCTTCGACGCACCAAAATCTCCAGCTTCCCAAGCATGGCCCCATTCCAATCCGAGCAGCGGCGTTCCATGTGAACGCTGCCCCCTTCCCCGTAAAACGCCGCCCCGGGTTCCACCATGTAGGCCAGACACGCGCACTCAACTCGCATGGTCGGTTTCATCTGATCCTCCTGGTTTTGGGTTGAGTGGTTTGTTTTCATGGATTGAGAATAGCAAGGTTTTCGGAGCAATGCAAGAGATTGTTTTCGTGTCGCGCGGAAAAGATCGAGGGGGCGGAGATGATCCGCCCCCTCGCCTGCTCGCTTCGATCCGACCCGCTACCAGAGGTAGATCTTCACCGCCAATCTGCTGCGTGCACCGCGAACGTTCGCCGTCTGCTTGAGCAACATCCAGGTTTCTCGATCCGGATCGAATACCTCGTAGCTGGTCCCATCCATGTGCGACCAGAGGTAGCCGAAGCCGAGTTGGATCGAGAGGTTTCGATTCACGGGCGCCGTGAAGAGAAGCGACGGCGCGTGGCTGCGCCAAGCCTCAGAGAGCCCCGTGTCGTAGTCGTTGATGAGATTCTCTGTGCTAGTCGAGGCCCAATCGTAGCCGACCGTCACGCTGGTCGTCACGTCCGGGTTGACCGGGGCCGCGCTCGAAGCACTGCTTCCAATCGCAAGCGACGCCAGCATGAGCACGAACGCCGCTCCGACGCGTAACCCGGCTCCCTTCGCGACCCACTGCTTGTTGTTGAGCCATTCCAGAACCTTGGCCATTGGATCCATCGTTCCCTCCCTTACCAGAGCTCCTTGAGAAACCGGCGCACCAGCCCTTCACGTTTCGGGATTGATGGCCTGATCGCTGGCGCTCTGCTTCCAGCTTTCATCCCGACGAACCTCTTGATCGCCTTGACCTCTTTCCACATCAGCGAGTCCTGCGCGAACAACATGCTGTCGCTTGCCACCAGAGAGTCCACTTGCGTGCGGCTTGCCCCCAGCTTCTCGTTGAGTCCGATGATGCCGTAGCCGAGCGAGCCGAGCGCGCCAGAGATCAACGTGCATGCCGTCACGATACCTGCGACCGTCAGCCGAGTCCGTTCTACGGGCGTCATTTCAGAACCTGCGATAACAACTTGGCTGTGATCTGCTGTCCTCCGCCCATCGCTATCGCGACGAGCACAATAGCAGCGAGGAGCTTGATCGCTGTGGCTGTGTCCAGCTTGATGTTGATGCCACCGCCTTTTCCGCCATTGGTTCTCTCGGTGAGCGTTTCGATGGCGGTCGCGATCCGACTCCCTGAAAGCTCTATCACCTCAACAGCTTTTGCCATGCGCTCCTGGCCTTCCTTCAGCGATCCGGCGAGGAAGTCCACCTTCTGGTCGTGTAGCGCCAGGTCGCGTCTCAAGCCCTGGATCTCCACAGCCACTCTATCGTCCTCCAAGTTCGCGCCTCCACGCTCTAAACACGCGATTCCTATAGGACCATTCTCTTGATGCGCTGAATGTCGAAGAGCTTCCCCGGGCAGCTCTTGGCTGCGTTGTAGTCGTGGTGCCCGACGATTTTCTCGGCCGTGATCCCGAACTGGTTCATCCACGGGAGCAGCACGCGGTTCTTGAGCACGTACAACATCTCGTCCGTCGGCACGTGTAGGTCGTAGTTTCCGACGCAACAGACGTGGAGCGCGAGGATGTTCATGTCTCCCTGCGGGCAGGCCGCGGCTTGTCGGTGCGCGGATCTTCCGAGCATCGCGTAGTACCGTCCATTCACCAGCTCGACGCCCGCGTGGTAGCCGATGTCCGACCAGGGCGACTCGACACGCATCCCATGCGCCTTGGACTGCATCGCGTCGGCCTCCGATACCGCTCGCCGCGAGCCGTTCGCCTCAACGAGCTTCCACGATCGATGGAACTCCTCGATCGCGCCCCAGGATACCGTCTGGCCATCCTCGGTGAGGCTGTGGTGGAGCATCAAAAAAGCGCGCTTCACAGCGACCTCTTCCTGATCGCGATCGTAAACGGATCCGTGAATGTGACTTTCGAGTCGCTGGTCCGCGTGATCTCGAACTGGCACTCGTAGAGCTCTCGGCTCTTGGTGGCGGAAATAACTAGCACCGGCGCCACCGTGATCTTGCCGTTCGCTGGCGTGGTGATGGTGGCAGCCTGGTCCACTTTGTTCGTGCTGTTGTCAACGCTGCGACCTTGTAGCTTGGCCGTCCTCCCGGTCAGATCGAAAGCCGTATTGTCCGCGTTGAGGCAGGCGTACTCAAGCGTCTTGAGCGTGTCGCCCACCGTCCAGTCACCGAAGTGCTGCAACCGCTCAGTCGTCATCCAGAACCCCCGATCCTCGCGCTCCGAGCGACCCGCTCCGAGCGACTTTCTCTTCGTAGAGAACCGAGCCAGGCAGCGAGGCCACGATGACGCCGGCCACGTTCACCTTCTCGGACACTACGCCGCCTCCGGTTGCGACGAGCGCAGCCGAGACCGACACCTGGTCCCCCAGGTCGGTCAGATAGCCAGAACCAGGACGCTGGAGCGCATCGGACACACGTACCACGTCCAGCACCTCGCCTCTTCCGGCGTTCTGGGTCGCTCCTGACCGCTTTACCGTGTCCTCCGTGATGCCAGAACCGATGACCTTATCGACGTTCCCGCTCACCTTGACGAGCAGCGGAGAGCCAGGCGCAGGCGCATCCCCCCAGATCTCGACCCAGACATCGGCCAGGTCGAGCTCGCCGACGTAGAAGGCGACGGGCTCGATTTCGAGCAGGAACGTCGCCGAGATACCGACCAGGACCAGGCCGTTCACCGCGTCCCATGTCCAAGCCCCGCCGGTCGGCTTGCTCGTGATGTCTGACGTGCGGGCAGAAGCCCAGACGTTGTTCGGGAATCCAGGCGACGCCGGGATGGCCGAGTCGGGCGTGCCACTCGGCGACTGCCACTTGATGAGCTGGTTCGTGATCGCCGCGATATCAGCGCCAGCAAGCGGATTCTGGACTCGTACCCGACAGAAGAAGATCAGATGCGTGATGGTGCCGAGATCCGCGCTGTTGTCTACGCTGCCGGTGTTGAGTGGCAGCGTGTCGTAGCTCGCCGGGGTCGGTGGCGTCGCAAGCGTAGGCGTCTGTTCGAACGTGAACGTCCCGTCGTCCTGGTCGCCATGCACCCCGGCGCCGCGCAACGTCGCGAGCAGAACCGGCATCGCTCTACGCTACGTCCAAGGCGGTGACGTCGAGGTTCTCCCAGCCGCCGTCACGGAGCACATGCGCCTCGATGTTGGCCACCGTCGGCCCGGTGCTCATTGCGGCCCTGATCGATACGTTTGGGTACGGGATCGGGATCCCGAGCGCCGCGTGGAAGTAGAAGATCCTCGGGTCGGCCCGGGTTGGATTTATTGCCTCCGTCAACGTCCCGACCATCGTTAGCACCGCGCCGGTTTCGTGAGCCCCGAGCCCATCGGCGCTTGGTCGTGCCTCCAGTGCGAGCAGCGTGTTCGCGTTGTCGCCGCCAGAGAGGATCACCAGTATCGCCCTGGCTCCCAGCGTGTTCTTCACCATCAGCACCTGCGCTGGCGTGGTGAGAGGGAACGTCACTGCTACCGCTGACTGCTTTGCGCGTGTCGGCATTTCATCCTCCTAGTCGTTTTCGACGCACTCTATTTCCTGCTCGAAGCTAGGCCCCATGCGCTGCTGCACCTTCAACACGCGGAACCGCTTGCCAGCCCAGAGCCCATCCGATCCCTGCTTCGGGTAGAAGATCCCGAAGTTGTCCAGATCGTCAAATCTCAACAGTTCCCCGCGTCGCAGGTCCGGCATTCTGTAGCTCGTGAACCTCATCGTCAGCGGCGGGTTTCGCAACTGGTCGATCACTCGGTTTCTGATCGTCCTCACCGTGTCGGTATCGTAGACGGATCGCAGTTCCATCACCAGCTCGCGACTCTGCCCGTAAGCATCGGCCGCATCGGCGAGCGTCTTTTCCAGCGTGTTTCTCGGCGAGTCCGAGGTCCAGTGCCTCCGCGCTCCCGCCGCGTCACGGTCGTAGATGGCGTTGAACCCGAGTAGCTCGGCGCAGTTCTTCGGTGCTGCTTGCGTGCTTCCATTGGCGCCGCTGGCGAATAGCAGGTCCATCGCGCTGGTCAGGCACTCCACGTGGAACATCTCCTCCTCGGAGAAGTGCTGGGCGACGGTGCCGCCGGTCACGTCGGCGTTGCTGTTGTATCCGAGCAGCGTGTAGGCCGTCGTGGCCTTGTTCGCGCCGGTCGCGGTGAGCAGCGTCTTGGTGCCACTGAGGCGGTTGATCCTCGTCTTGCGAGTATCGCGCGAATAGACGCATTCCCAGTCCGTGCTCACGGCGTTCATCGCATTCTGCACGGCCGTGGCCAGCGCCTCCATCGTGGCGTAGGTCGCGGCCGCCACCGTGGCCGCTTTCACCGCTCCGTCGTTGAAATCGAGCTTGTCGTTGTAGCCGGCCTCGACCACCGCCCCGTAGCAGACCATGAAGTCCTGCGCCGCGATCGTTGCCTCCATCGTGCCGTCCACGTGCTTTGCCATCGCGTGCCCATCGGCATAGCTACCGCCCGAGAGCGTCACGGTCGCCAATCCAGCGCCGGTCGCCACGTCGAGCTTGTCGTTCACCCCGGTCACGACCTTGAAGTCCTGCTCGTCTCGGATGTCCTGGTACTTGTGTCCGGCGCCAGACCCGCCCGTCGAGCAATAGCAGCTTTTCGTGAACTCGCGTCGGGCCGCATCGTAGGCGTAGAGAATCCTGATGGCTGACGGCACTCGCGTGTTCGGCATCGCCTCGACGTGGTAGCTGAAGATGTCATCGCGCCAGACCTTCCTCGCGTAATCCGTGCCCCCGCCCTTGATCCATGGAATCCAGTGCCACTTATCCGTGAAGCGATCGAGGTAGACCCAAGCGTGCCCCGCTCTCGCCAGATCCTTGAGCAGCGTCTCCACGTCGCTGATATCTGAGATCTGCATCCCTGCCTTGAGTTGCCCGCTGTTCCAGGTGCCGATGGCGCTACGAGCGTCCACGAAGCTGCCGAACGTCGAGGTGGCGGTCTGTACCTGAGCCGCGCTCTGCCCGGCATAGTTCCTGAGCAGGTGGTGGGCGATGTCTGCCGGTCTCTCGATCAATGCGCTTGCCGAGCCGCTATAGGTTCCGCTCCCGTCGTCCTGGTAGCCTTCGCAGGTGCCGTAGAAGTCGGCGTCGATCTCGGTGTCTGGTGCGACTGTTCGGATCGGCTCTCCTGCGACCGGCAGCCATACGCGAGGCAGGTACTTCCTCCCTGGAGCGATGCGATAGCCCGGAGCCCAGACCTTCGCCCTTGGCGCATAGACCACCTCCAACCCGACGAAGTGAATCCACACGTCCTCCCTGGCGCCTGGAGCTGGGGCGAGATCCCAATAAGCGACGATCTGGCACTCGGAGAACGCCCATGGCGTTACCGGCATCGAGCCGGCACCCCAATCGTTCGCCCCGAGCGATACCGAGGTTCCGATCAACGTCGTACTCGGACTCAGGTTGACTTGCTGAAAGCTGGATGGTGAGATTTTCTGGATCCCGACCTTGAAGCTGGTCAGCGCGGCGCTGCTTCGGTAGCCAAATCTGAGGGAGACGTTGTTGATCCCGGTGGTCAAATCACCTGGCGTTGGGATGTCTGGCAGCGACCAGATGCCGCGGCGCTTGTCGATCAACGGCCCCGACGGTTGGTAGGTCAGTCTTGCGAAGCTCACGTCGCTGGGGTCGATTGCGTATCGCAGATCATCTCCCGGCTGCGCGATCCCGGTCGGAACTCCAGTCGGGGTCAGCGGCCAGCTCGCGCCCGCAAACCCGTCGTTGAGCTGGAATCCGGCGCCAGCCACACCGTTCAGCGTCGCTGTGAACGTCACCGTGATGCCGGACCCGGTAGCCGTAGCGTTCGCGCTCATAGTGAGGCTGGTGGCGCTCGCGATCGCCAGCACCGTGGTCCCGGCCGGAATGTTGGTGCCGGAGAGCGGCATCCCGATCTTGACTCCTGCTGCCAAGAAGTCGTTGCTCGTGGTCAAGGTGGCGACGTTGATCGTGGTCGAGCACCCGGCGACGGCGAAGGCCGGAATCTCGATCGGGACCAGCACGTCACCCTGGCGGATGAAGTAGGTCGTCAGATCGGTCAGCGGGCTGTTGTGGCTTTTGATCGCGTGTCCAGCGATCAAGAACTCCTGCCGCTGCCCCGAGCCACCGCGGCCGCTATCCACCGGGATCACCTGCATTCCGATCTGCCCGCCGAAGCTGTGTTCCATGTCGTGCACCGCGCGCGAGTATCCTGCGTCCCACGGAGGCACGTGCAGCTCCAGCGACTTGACGGCTCCGTAGAAGATCGGCAACGCCTTCCCCAGCGACCTATCCGGTGCACGTGGGAACACGTCCCTCGACACCCTGGTCGGGCTGATGATTCGCTGCCAGTCCCCGCGCTGCGTGAGCGGGAAGTGAACTTCGTCCCCATCGACCCGGTAGTTTCCGATCACCCCGGTGTATTCGAGCAACGCGTCCGAGAAGCTCGTGAGCGTCTGCGACCAGAGGTAGAGTTCGACCTTCGCGCCGATCCACCGGTAGTCCTTGAGGAGCTTGGAGATGTTATCGGTCTCCGCGGTCTGGAACCCGAGCGCCGCGCGCGTTGCCATCGTGAACCCGGCCGTGACCGGCTCCAGCCCAGTGCCAAGATTCGATCCGTCTACGCGGATCGGATCGACCGACACGATCGCACCCTCCCAGAGCTGGAAGATCCCAGAAGTCTCGACCTCGATGAAGTTGGTAGAGAGAAAGAGCGTCTTGACGCTGGGGCTGGTGAGAAAGACCTTCACCATCGGGATGAGCGGCGCGTCGGACCGTCTAGCCTCTTTGAGAAACGCTGCGGTTGCCATCTACGGGAGCTGCCCCAACGCTTGCCCCATCTCGACCCTGGTGGCGATCGTGATCCCCGACCTGCGCCATTTCAGTAGCGGATCGAGCGGCGTTACCTGTAGGTGGCGGCCGTAGATGTCCCTGAAGATCGGGTTCGGGTTGTCGCGGCCGTTCTGCGCTGCGAGCGCCGCGCTCTTCTGGGTGCTGCTGGCCGTGTCCTTGAAGGTCCACTCGGTAATCGTCTGAGCCTTCCCGACCCCGAGGTCGGTGAACACCACGGAGCCCAGCAGCGTTGGTTTTTCCGGCGCCCGTATACGGCGCACGGCCTCCCTCATGTTGAAACCTTCCTGTAGGTCTACCACGTCCGTGGTTTTAACGATCCAGGGCTTCATAGAGAACTGCCCGGCGTTGTTGATCTGGAATCTCCAGAACCTGGCGGTGGTGGGCGTGATGTCCCACATGAGATCGTTGTCGATGGTCGTCACGGTCTGCGGCGTCAGGATCTGCACCCAGGTCGGCGGGTAGACGGATCCGGTGCCGTAGAACATTTCCAGGCTGGTGATTCCAACGGTTCCTCGATAGGCCCTGATGTTCGCCAGCCCGACGCTCTTGATTCCGAATGCGACCAGGTTGTCGTAATCGAAGTTGACCGGCGTTCCCGGCGTGATACCGGAACGGTAGAACCTGAACCGGCTCCTGAGCTTGGCGTTTGATGCCGGAAAGTTCGCGTCTTCGCTCGGCGCGTTCTTCAACGTTCCGTTAGAGACTACTATGTTCTGCCGGTATAACCGCATGATACTCAAGCGTGCGCCTCCAGCGGCAGGACGATGCTGTAGAGGTTGGAGAAGCGCCGGTCGGCTTCGATCTTCCCCTCTGGCAACGTCGTCTCGTAGATTCGGCTGTTCACGGTATCGAGAACGATGAACCTAGAGCTGATTCCTGCAAGCCCATCCCTGAGCGTCTGCCATTCGGTTAACGACGCCGTGCTGAGAATCAGCCTCGCTCCCGCAACGTCAGAGGCGTGGGACTGCTGCGGCTCGAACTCGAACAACAACCCGCTGGGGCTCCTCACGCTCGATTTGATACGCCGGTTCGAGAACTCGGTTTCCAGGCCCCAGTCGTGGGCGAGCTCGATCTTGTCCGAGGCCCTCACGGCCCACAGCTTGAACGAGAGGGCGAAGGGCGTTCCTGGGCTCACGAACTCGAAGCGCAGGAACCGGCAGGTTCGATCGAATACCAGCACGTCGTCGTTCTTCAGCATTTGGAGGAAGAAACCATCGTCGGTCCACGCCGCTGGCGGATAGGCGCTGCCGTTGTCGTAGAAGATGAAGAAGTCCGCCGTCAAGAACCCAACCGACCCGTAGAAGCGATACACGGTGCAACACACGTGGCTGATGAGCTGCGACGATCCGAGGTCGAAATCCACATCGAGCGTCGCGGCTGCCAACGTCGAGTCCATTCGCCAGTAGGTGTACCGATCCGGGCTCGTTAGGTTCTCCATCTTCCAGTCCGGATCTTGCTGGATGCCGCTGCCTCCGCCGCTCAGGTTCTTGAGCACCGTCACACCGTCGCTCAACGCATTCTTCTTCAAGATCACGATGTTCGCCACCTGCGCTCCCTAGATCGGTAGCAGCGCCGCTTCAGCGATCTGCTGGAGGCGTCCGGTGCCCATCGGCGACTGCATGTAGTCAGCGAAGCTCTTCGCGTCCAACGCCTGGACGCTCATGTTAAACGTGACCTTGCGTTCCTCCGCCAGTTCTCCTCCGCCAGCGGCGAAGCGATCGGTGGCCATGACGGTCAACGGCGCACGCTCTATCGGCTGGCTTGCGCCCGAGAACGGCATGAGATCCACCTGGTCAAGGTTGTCAGAGAGACCTAGAATTGCGGCCTTGATTGGCGTCGCGTCGATTCTTCCTAGGCGGTCTGAAAACGAAGCGGCTGCCCGGCCGGCGGACGCAAACGCCATGAGATCGACCCGCCCAGCGTCGCTGGAGAGTCGGCGCATCGCAGTCGCCGCGTCCTGATTGGCAAGCGCCAAGGCGGATGCTGCTTCAGCCGTCTGGTCAACCACGCTTTCCCATCTCGCAGCGTTGTCGTCGATGGTTGAAGGCGGTGCCCCCTCTAGCGTGTTGGCGCCGGTCGCCGGCTGGGCTTGCCGTGGTCCGGCGCCTCCGCGTATCCCAGCAGAAGCGGCTTCTGTGAATGGTGCGATGGCTGGAAAGAGAATCCCTAACACCTTTAGAATCCCGAGCAACACGAGCTTCGCCGCGATGTCGATCAGGACTTGGATGATCGTGTCACGCACCGCCTTCGCCAGCTTCTGGATCACCCCGAGTATCTTGCCGGTCCCAGCGAAGATGTCATCCACGATACCCTGCATCGCGTTGCCAAGGTTGCCCCACAACTCGTGGATCGCCAGATCGAAGGTGGCCGCAGCACTTAGCATCTCGTCGATGGTGCCAGTCCAGTCGGCGACCATCTTTTGGAACGCGCTCGGCGCTTCGCTGGCCGCCTTGTCGATCATCACGTCCAGCCCTTGTGCGCCCCTCTCGGCACCGAGCAGCATCAGGTCGATCGAGCGGTTGATGTCGTCGAACGTCTGGTCGAAGGATTTGCCCTTGACCTCGACGCCCGGCACCTCGATTCCTGCCCCCTCCCTGAGCTTTCGCTTCCGTTCCTCGCGCTCTCGTCGGTCGATGAGACGCAGGATGGTTTCCGCCTGGGCGATCTCGACCCCAAGCAGCGCCACCACCTCGCGGATGCGATTCGCGTGTTCCTGCGCGGCCTTCGCCGCCGCCTCCTGTGCCAGCCTTGCCTTATCCAAGTCCGGCAGCCCGCTGATCGCCAACTCCAACAGCGGACGGCTGGTGCCGAGCTGCTTCAGCACTTCATCGCTCAACTTTAGCAGTCGGAGCAGGTCGATCTCGGCCAGCCGCCCCTGCTCTGACCAGAGCTGCCAGATGGTCTTTTCTCCGCCTGCCCGCGCTTCCGCCTTCGCTTCTCGCATCGCCTCGATGATCTTATCGATCTGCCGCAGTACGATCCCGGCTTGGAACGGCTCTCCGCGAGAGAACAGCTCCAGCGCCGCCTGGAATAGCTGGAACCTGACGCCAGCTTCCTGGATCGCATCGGCGAGCCCGATCGCACGGTCGATCATTCTCTCGACCACCGGCGTCAGCGTGACGGCAAAGGCTATCTTCAACCCCTCAACGCTCCGTCCCAGGTCATCGAACTGGTCGTCCAGCTCCTTGAGCTGCGTGAGCGTATCGCCGCCGAGGATGACGCCGGCAGCCTTGCCGGCTGCGGTGAACTGCTCCAGGGCGGCACTGCCGCGATTGAGCAGCGGGATGAGCTCGTTCCCCTGTCGGCCGAGCACCGAGATCGCGAAGGCGGTTTTCTCCGGCCCGTCCGCGGTTGCCTGAAACGCGTCGGCAAGCTGGAGTAGCGCCTGATGCGTGTTCCTGCTCGTGACTCCGGCCGCCGCGAGCGCCGAGTTGTTCTCCGCGATCGCTCGGTTAAGGAACCGGAGCGAGATCGTGACGATGCCGAACGAGAGCCCGCTATCCTCGGCCCCCACCTTGAGGCCCTGGATCGCCTCACCGGCCACACCAGTGGCCTGGCTCAGGTTGTGGATGCGCTCGGCCTGCGCCCCCAGCTCGCGGAGCTTGGTGGTTGCGATCGCGATCGCGGCGCCCATCGCCAGAAACCCGGCCGCCGCGGCCGCAACCGCGATACCGATCGGACCCAGCGCGCCCGCCGCAGTAGCGAACGCACCCATCCTGCCGGTGGCGCCGGCAAGCGCAGGATTCAGCTCTTGCGCGGCCTGCCTCAAGCCCTGCATCACGTCGGTCCCGCGCCGCTGACTGCTGGCTGCGTTCAGGCGACCGAGCTGACCGATCGCCTGTGAGATCGCGGCATTCGATTCGTTCCTTGCTCGAATCAGGATCTCGATCGCGTCAGGCATCTTTTCACTCCAGGAGCTGCTTTCTCATAATCGTCAGCGCGAGACTGAACGCATCCTTGCCCGACGCGGCAGCCTGTGCGATCTGCCAGTCGTGGTATTTGTTCGCGGCCCTTCTGACCGTCAAGTCGAACGCGAACGCCTGGAACCTATCCAGCGCCTTCCTGCGGAAAGGCCAGATCTCGCTCGGGCGCTTGCCCATCGCCTTGGCCAGCCCCATGATCTCCACCGCCATCGGTCCCCCGCTCTCCTCCAGGAGGAAAGGCTACCTCGTCCGAGGCACCTCCCGAGTAGCCGTTGAGTCGCATGATGGCCGCGAACATATTCCCCAGATCCACGATCCCAAGCACGCGCCCTGGGATCGCCCCCTCGACCGGCGCCTTGAACCAGAAGGCGGGGCGCTGCTCCGTGCCGTCGTTGCGCACGAAAGAAGTCCCCGCCTCCACCACCGGAATCATCAGACGCTTGAGCGCGTCCGGGTCTTCTTTGAACTTCTCCCTGGTCTCGGCCTTCGCCTGTTCCAGCTCGGACTCTGATAGCCCGGGGCGACCGGGCAACGTCCGAAGCTCGTCCATCATCGCGCCGAACTCCATCACCGGCTCGCACCGGACGACCACCGCGCCACCATCGTTACGACGGAGCCGCGTCAGCTCCACCATCTCGGATGGAATCAGGATGTCGTCGATGCACGTTGCCTGCTGCTGCTGTTCCATTGCTGCGCCCTCCTAGGCGTTAGAGATTACTGCAAGAGATTACTGCGCTGTCATCGTGCCGTTGCGGAACCTCACCAGTAGCGCGGCGGCGTCCGTCGGGTCGTTGTAAGCCTCCTGCGCGGTCGTCATCAGGATGATGCCGTAGCCCTCAACCGGCGTGCTGTGCTCGGTGAAGAGCGTCTTGTTCGACCGCATCTCGAACTCGTAGAAGTTGGCCCCCAGCGCCCCGCCCCTGAAGATGAGCTGCGGCGTGCCGACGGTTGCCGCCTGCAACGCGGCCAGCGCGTTGACATCCTGAAACTCCTCCGTGATTCGCCAGGTCGGGCGCAAGAAGTCGTTCGGCAGCGGCTCGTCGATGTTCTTGGAGCCGAGGTAGAAACGATCGTCTGTGAGCGGCGTCGCGAACGAGACCTCGAATGAGCGCACCCGGATACCAGCGGTCGCCGTTCCGTTGTCGATCGTCAGGCCATGGTGAAAAAGCACCGGGTTGACGCCGGGCGGCGTGAGGGCGGGCGTGACGGTGAAGTTCGTCACCTTGTCCTTCGCGATCACTTCGAGCTCGACCTGGAGCATCGCGTCTGCCCCGAGCCCGGCCGTGCCACGAACCGTGTAGCCCAAGATCTTGAGGCCGAGCAATCGCTGGGCCTTTCCGACCGGGATATCGCCCTCCACCAGCTCGACCGTCAGCGAGCCCGGGCTGAGCGTCCCCTCCCTGCAAATATGGTCGGAGGAAACGGCGGCCTCGACCACGGTGGTCGTGATGTTGTTGTGCGCGATCTTGAAGAGCTTCATCAGCCCATCGAAGTTCAGCCGCAGCAGGATGGTCCCGCGATAGAACAAACCGCCCTGGTAAAGCGCCCGGCGGCTCCTGGCGTTGTTGAGCGATGGGTCCGGAATCGTCCCCATCTGCGGTTGGACGTTGGCGCTGATCAACTCGTACCGAAACGCCGCCGCAACGCCCGTTCCGTAGACCGTTTCCTCCACGAACTGCATGTAGCTCTTGTACCCTACGCCCGTGGCCATCGTTCACCTCCCCGCGCTCTATGGATCCGAGTGCGTAGGCTGATATTCAGCCTTGAGCTGGAGCCGCCCGACCGACAGGCCATCCCGGCTTCGATCGCGATCGTAGTAGTAGCTGACGAACCATACGCCTGCCTCGGCAACGCCGGGCTTCATCAGCAGATCCTCGCTCTCGTACAACGACTTCAAAGCATCGCGCTTCAGTTGCCAGAGCCGGCGATGTGGCCGCTCTGCGTCCGCAACCACGCACCACGCGGTGAACATGCACCGCGTCATGTGGACACCGGCGTTGATCCCACCGGTCCCTGCGAACATCTCTTCGGTGCCGTCCACTTCGACGTAGATCGCGGAGCCTTCTGGCACCGACCACGCCTCCGCGATCCCTTCCTGCACCGATGGTGCGTTCCACCAGCGAGCCGAGCCACCATCCCGCCCGATCTTCGCGAACACCTGCTGCACCAGGATGTCGAGGATCACGATCTCGCGGGGATCGCTTCTACCGGCCACCGGCTACCTCTCGCAACGCTAGCTTGACGCGTCCTCGGAACATGGTCCCGATCGGATCCCTCATGGCTTCGAGCGAACGTTTGAAGATGTGCTTGCCCTCGATTCTCACACTGTTGACCAGCAGGTACATGAGCTTGAGCCTCGCGTGCGGCCCCGAGCCGTCGCGAGCGACGATCCACAACCGCTTGGCCTTGCTGGTGATGATGAAGAGCCCAGCGACGCCCTTCGCCGACCTGCCGGCTAGCCGATCCACGCCGGAAGGCGTCATGGCCTCCGCGGTCGGGATACGCAGGTACTGGCCTTTCGCGGAGATCAACCCTCCCTCTTCCAGGAACGCTACGTGCTTCGATGGATGCCCAACCACTCCCACCACCTCGTTGCCGAGTACCGTCACACGCCCAGGCGAGAGTGCGCGGCGCGTGGTCCCAGACCTGACCCCGAGGAACGGCCCCTCCGGGCTCCGCACCCCCCAGAATCCTGCCGGCTGAGTCTTCGCCGACATGCGCTTGAAGACCTCGTTCCTGAGCATGATCGTCGCTACCTGCACCGCTTCCTTCTGCGTCTGCGTGATCTTCACGCCCGCCCGCTTCAGCCTGGCCTCCACCTGCTTGATGCCTCTGACCTCAATGATCGGCATCAGACCTCGATCCGCTCCAGCTCGCGGAGCCCTTCCCTGATGTCCTCGGGAAACTTCAGGTTGAGAAACCGGATCGCGTGGTTGCCGATATTCACCTCGATCGTTCGGCCCAGCAGGTGCTTGTAGTCGCTGAACAGCACCTGCACGAGCCGATGAGCGATCTGCTGCACCCGCGAGAACTCGTCATGCCCGATATCCGTGTTCGATGGCGGTCGCATTCCGGCCTTGAACTCCGCCTGGCACCAATCGTCACGCGCGATCGAACCGGACGTGAGCTGCAAGATCCCAGCGGCTTCATCGAGGATCGCGTTGGCGAGATCGATCGTCGTCAGGTCGCCAGATGACCCGAGCACCTTGAGGCTGTACACGGTCGTGGCCGGAAACTGTGGAAGCAGCACCTGCTCGCCGCCGTCATGCCGGAAGCCGTAGTGGCCACGGCCAAACGTGATGGACGTGGCGCCGCCAACCTTTGCCCTGCGGTCCAGCTTCAACGCCGTGGCGCTCTGGATCAAGGCGACCCGCGACCCGAACGACAGGCTGGCCCCGAGCGCGTCAAGCCCGACACCGCCGACCAGCGACGTGAACCCGGAACCGCCAGTCACGTCAACGCTGTCCACCGTGGTCGTGCATGCGATCGTCGTCGGAGTAGCCCAGATCCGCTCCATCAACTTGCGGCGCGTCTGCATCTCCATCACGGCCCGCGTCGCGTTGATCGCGTTGACCAACAACCAGTCGTCGCCCGACGACTCCCGCTGCATGGCGGTACGCACGTCGTCGAGCGTGACGACCGAGTAAGGATCGACAGCGTCTACCGGGTCCGCCGGATTCATCGACTACCCCTCGTCCTCGTCGGCTTCTCCGGTTGACTCCCGTAGCGCACGGCGCTTCGCCCGCGCCTCATCGGCCGTCTCGCGCTTCGCGAGCGCCTCGCGTCGCTTGTTCTCCGCATCGCGGCGTTTCGCCTCGCTCTTCTCGAAGTCGCCCTTCGATGACTCCTTCCACTCGTCTGGAAAGTCTGCCAGCACCCGCATCGCGTTCTTGTGGGTCATCGCGACCACTTCGCCCCTGATCGCCCGGACGAACTTCCCGTCACCCGAGTCGTTGCCTCGGTACTCTTCGCCAACGAAGTGCATGAACACCGTGGTCGCCGGGTCGAGTGGCTGCGGTGCGGTGGCCGCTGCGGCAGCCGCAGCCGACGTCGGCTGGTTCTCTGTCATTATCCACCTCCGTGAGTAAGGGGCCGAGGGATGTCCTCGGCCCCTCGTTGGTTCCTCGCGCCTGCTGTTAGTAGGAAGCGATGTTCTTGCCGAGCGCCACGAACCGCTGCGTGCCGGCGAAGTTCGCCTTCTGGAAATCACCGCGCCAGGTTCCCATCACCAGGATCTGATCGGTCTCCATCTTCAGCGTGTCGTTGCGGCGGACGGTCATCGAGCGCCGCTCGCCACCCTGGAACGCGCGCCGATTCGAGAGCAGCAGAATCGTCTTGGTCAGCGTCACGTTGTCGAAGATCCCAGACGCGTTGAGATCCTCGCGGACGAACTGGCTCACGACCACCGGGCTTCCGAGCATCTCCATCAGCACGCCGCGCCGCATGGTATTGTCGGCCCCGAACTGATTCGCGAACAGCACGAACGGCACCCCGCCCGTCGCCTTGTCGTAGAGCGTGAGCAGGCGGATCATCCCGCTGTAGCCGGTCGTCCAGACCAGATCCTCCGGCGCCTGGCCGTATTCCTTCAGCACCCCGCGCATGTTGGCCAGACCCTCGGCCGAGAGCGTCGAGAGATCGACTTCCAGCGACGCGCCCACCACCTTCTGGGCCTTGCGCAACCCGTCCCACGCAGCCCGAACGTCGGTCGCCCCCGGAACGTCGCCGGTGTCGATCGTGCCAGACTTTTGGCCATCGACCAGCGCCTTCTCGCGGCCCCTGGCAATCGCCCGCGCCACCCGCGCCAGAACATGCGGCACCGCCGGGATCACGAGGTCTTCCTCGCTCTCGGCGGACAGCACGACGCGCGCCGCGAGCTTCACCGCGGTGAGCGTCATCTTCCGCGTTCCCGGGACCGAGGCCGTCGGCTTGGCGTTCGCGGCCGCGGGATCGTCCAGCGCCTCGGCGACCAGATACGCGATCGCGTCCGCGCCCTCGACCGGGTTGTCCCAGACCTTGCCAGGCATGGTCGCCCAATCGAACGACTGCGAGAGCTGGAGCTCGGCGTTGATCAGCTCCTTGAGCTGCGAGCTGAGGATGGTTGGCACCCATTCCAGGCCCTCGCCAGCGGTGGCGGTGTCCATCGCGGCTTCACGCATCTCCTCTGAGAGCTGCCTGAAGTCGCGGTACACGCGCAGCCGCTTGGTGCGCTGGGGCCGCGGGATCGACCCGTAGCTCGACTCCGGATTCGCGGCGAGCACCATGTCGGTCACGACGCAGATATCGTTGGCCGCCTGCCATTCCAACAGCCGCGCCTGGGTGTTCTCGTCGGCCCCACCGCGCTTCACGAACGCCGCGATGTGCGGTGGCAACGTGATCCCCGACCGCTCGAACATCGCCGCGTACCCGAGCTTCGACGGATTCGTGGTTGCCAGCGTCCGGTAGAGCTGCTTCCGCGCCCCGGCCGGCAGGAACCCGAGGTCGGCGCGCGCCGAGGATCGCTGCGGCGCGATCCGCTGCGCCTCGCGCATGAACTTGTCGGCTTCGAGCAACCGCTCGTGCGCCTTCTTGAGCCCGGCCGACAACTTGACCATCGCCTCGCCGTGCAAGTCGCCGCGCTTCTTCAGCTCGCGCGCGTAGTCCTGCACCTCGACGATCGCCTTGATCGCGTCGTCCGGCTCCTTCAGCTCGACCTTCCCCAGATCACGCAGCGGCGGCGCTTCGATCTCGATGGTCGCGATCTCCGCCTTGCGCTCCTCCTCGAACTTCTTGTCGTCTTCGACTTGCTGCGCCCGCGCCTCTTTCAGCTTGAGGCCGCCGCCGGCTGCGCGCTTGAGCTTCATGTTTCGTCTCCCTCCGCTCGCCTAGCGACGCCCGAGCCCACGCCCGAGCCAACCGGCGGCTGACACCGTTCCGTTCGTCTGATCCAGGGACCGCTTCCACTCGTCCCACATCGTCTTCCGCGACTTGATCTCGCGGATCGCCTCACCGAACAGAACTCGTTCGGCCGCCTCTTCCATTCCTGGTCCCCAAATCGCGGTGTTCTTTTGCCCGCCTCTCACGACGAAGCCGGTCTCCAGGTACTCCGTGACCTGCTCCATCTCGTAGAAACAGCGACTCTTCGTCTTGTCGGCGTTCTCGTACTCCTCGCCCGGCATGTGCGGGCAGCGGCGGATGTCCTCGGAACAGATCGAGCACGTGGCCTTCTCGAACCTCCAGTGCGCCGAGACCTCGCGTGTGAGCCCGCCGTCGATTCTCACACGAAGATCGTTCGCCCAGCTCGCGGCCTTCGGCCAGAAGAAGAGCCCGCGCACCCAATCGGCGAGCCCCACATCGCGCAGCTCCTTGAGGCGCTGGCTCTTCGCCTTCTCGTTCTCCAGTACGTCGGCGTCGAAGGTCGCGGCGTAAGCCCAATGATCCATCTGGTGGCCGCGGGTCATGGGGGCGCCGGGGATGAGGCGAGCGATCTGGCGGAGGGCTTTCTCCGTGAATCGGCTGTCGTAGTAGTCGATCACGTTGTTGCAGATGTTGGCGCCCCTGACGAACACATCGTCAGGCCCGAGCGGGACGAGCGCGATCTTGTTGATCTTCGACATCCGCGGCGCGAGGCGCTCTGCAGCGGTCTCTTCGTCCGCGAGCAGCCGCCCCACCGATTCCGTGGTCGGGTGCTTCAGTGCGTCCTGAAGCCAGGTCTTGAGATCCCTGCGCACTTCTCCTCCGAACGTTCGGATTCGATGCCGCGCCTAATCCCTAGCCTGACAGTTCTCCCGCACTCCTCGCACTTCGCCTTGAGCTCCTTGGGGCTGACGATCACCGTCGCCCCGCACTTACAGCGGACCTGCATCCTACCTCGATTGGATCGCACGCGCAATGCTCTCCTTCGCGAAGTACTTGGCGAGCCTGTCTGGCAGTTTCCCGTGCCCATTTCGGCCCGCTTGCGGCGCCCCTAGAACCGCCAGCAACCCGCAGCGGCAGTTGATCACGTTCTCGGCGCTACCGGCCGGATCGCCTGGGAATCGCAGCAGCTCGCCCCCGACCTCGAACCCTTGCCCGAGCGGGACGATCTGCCCATCCGCGTCGGCGTGCGCCTCCCTCGTGCGCTCGTCGTCCACGGCCACCCATTGCGAGCCTTCCACGACGCCCGACTGCTCCCATGCCTCGGTGGTCGCGAAGTTGTAGGCCGGCGTCACCTCGGTCCGCGCGATATCGAGCGCGTTCTCACGCCGTTGCTCGAACACCTCACGCACCGCCTTCGCCGTCTCGTTTAGCCCGCCACCCTGCGCCTGGACCTCGGCGATGCGTTCCCGAAGCAGCGCCCGCGTGGTTTCCGTGGTCCCGACGATAGTGCGTTGCGCATGGTGCCGGATGTACCACTGCACGGACGCGGTGGTGAGATCGAAGTCGATGGCCACGCCGAGCACCGCCAGGGCCGCTGGCCCCTGCGTCTGAACGATCGCCGTGACCGCTCTGATGAACAAGGCGATCTCGTCTTGCTCGGCATCAAAGTCATCGCCAACCGCTCGCAGGTCGGCCGACCTCACCGTCGCGAGCACTCGGTTCTCTTGTCGCTCGAAGATCTCTACCCACACCCTGGCCATCGGTCGCGTCAGCCTGGTGAGGCGATTGATGTGCGCGCGTTTCCAGGCTGTACGTCGAGCTGCTTCATCCTGCGCGTCGTCTACGGTAGGAGGTGGAGGCTGATTGGCTGGCGGCGGCCCGAACCCGAACGGATCCGGCGTTGAGATCGTGTCGAACTCCTCGCCTTCAAGCGGCTCCAGGTTGAGGTACTTGGTCCGGAACTCGTTCACCGTGACGCACGACTTCCCGGTGACGTTCTTCCCTTCCTTCGCGATCTCGATCTGGATCAGCTTCAGCACCTCGACGCCGGAGAAATCGAACTCGCATTCGAGTCCTTCGGTGTCGTCGAAGAGCGGGATGAGCCTCTCAGATATCAGCCGCGAGATTCTCGATGCCCGCGGGCCGATCGTGTTCTTCCAGAACAGCCGCTCGTCGGTTCGCGACCCGGCATCGCCTAGGCCGCCGCCTTCCTTGATCCCGACCATCCACGGCGGGATCCCATACACCTCGTACACATCGCCCTTCGTCAGCTTGTACTGGTCGATGAACTGAAGCTCCTGCGGCGTGAGCATCGTCTTCGTCTGCTTCACTCCCGGTGGCAGAGCGATGATGTTTTTGTAGCCCTCCGGTCCCTGGTTTCGCTTGCGGAGCTGAAGCTCCAAGCGACGCCGCTTCTCAGCCGAGATCCCGGTCTCGGATTCCAGGTGCCCGGTGGCCTCGCCGCCGCGCAGGTAGAGCGCGTGGACCCACCGCTGCGACAGACGCTGGGTGCGGAACGCGAGCCCGGCCGAGGAGAGCGGGCTCATGCCCTTCCGGCCCCATGCTGGCGAGAACAGCGGGATGTGGATGACGAGATCCTTGTCGAGCCTGATCTCGCGCCCGTGCCATCGCAGCGCGTAGTGCGACAGCCGGCCCTTGATCCAGACCGGATTCGTCAGATGCGCCGGCAACACGTTCAGGTCAACGTCGGGTCCGTCGATGCCCTTGATCGGCTCGACGTAGAGGTAGCCGTTGCCGTTGATGTCGAGCGACGCCTCCAGCTTTTCCATGAACTGGAAGTCGGTCTCGATCGAGTTCGGCTTGCGCCATTTGTCTACGATCGGGTGCTCGCCCGGCTTGAGGTACTCCTTGCTGTCGTCGTCGGAACGGAAGAACCGCAACGGCAGCATCGCCATGTTGGTCGAGAGCAGCGACACCGCGCGGTAGACCGACGGCACCAGCTCGAATGCGCGACCGTAAGTGAGCTCTTCCTCTTCCTCGAACACCCCGGGGAGCGTGATGGTGTTCTGATCGGTATCGGCGGGCGGGACGACGCGCGCTTCCGTGGCAACGCTGGACTCGGGCTGCGTGCCGGTCGCGCCGCCCCATAGCCGCTTGACGCGATCGAGCCAGATCACGAGATCACCGGCGGCACCCACCCGAGATCGAGTGCGGGCGGCTGCGCCATCCGCGCAGCCGCGTTTATCAGGTTCTGGCGTGTGGTTAGATTCTGATCCGCGACGAACAGGCGAGCGGTTCTCACCACCGCCTGTTCGCGCTGATCTCTCGTCACACCCATTGCCGAGGCTCCGAGACTCTCGTGTCGCGCCTATCCTCGGCGGCTGAGCGGCGTGGTGCCGCCCCGCGTATTACTCCGCTTCCGCTTCTCCGCCAACCGGCTCTCCGTCCGGCTCCGCGGTTGGCTGCTCTCCGTCCGGGGTCGGATCGACCGCGGGCGGATCCTCTCGCTGTGGCATCATAGCTCTCCGATCATCTTCAGGGTGTTGAACAAGTACCTCGTCGCGTCGCACGCGTGGTCGTCGATCTTCACGGGCTCCTCACGAGGCGACCTCCCTTCGATCTGCTTCTGCCACATGTAGCCCTCGAACTCTTCCCACGAGCGGGTAGGACGCTCTTCGGCCGCGAGCTTTTCGTCCAGCTCGACGAGGGCGTCTTCGCAGAAACGTATTCCAGGCTCACCGTCCTCGTCAAGCGAAAGCATCTGGTACACCGTCTGGATCCCTGTTGACACGTCCTTATTCGCCGGCTGCGTGTCGATGTCGCGGCGCGCCAACGTCATTCGGTCTTCCTTGTCGTGGTCCGCGAACGTGTACTCGAACTCCATCGAACGCAGGTACTTGCCCCACTCCCGCGCCTCTTCTGCCGAGGCCGCGATCTCCAGCGCGCATTCGCGCAGTCGCTTCAGCTCCTTGTCCTCTTCGGCCAGGATCCTCTCGGCGTGGTCCTCGACCAGCGTGCGGGTCCGGTAGATCTCGCGGTAGCACCAGAACCGCTTGGCCCCGGGCTCTCTCGCCCACCACTGCCAGACGAACGGCGATGGGTCGAACCCGAAATCGCAGGCCCGATACCTGAGCCAATGCGGCGGCGGATAACCGCCCCACTGCAGCCACTCGACCGGGCGCTTGACCACGTGCGTACCGCAGACCCGCGCGTCGAAGTGCGGATAGATCGCGCCCTCGAAGGCAACCCATAAGCCCTCGTAGTAGCGCAACCGGTAGACGCCCTTGAGCTGCGACAACCGGAACAGATAGTCCTCGGGCAAATTCTCCAGGTTGTCCGTGTCGCTGCTCACCACGCATTCGCGGAACAGCCTGCCCTTCGGGATCACGACGCTGTTCGGGAGCGTCACGTCGTGCTGCGTGTGCTGGTAGTAGCTCCCACCCTTGGGCGCCTTGTCTGGCCGGAAACGCCTGAACAACCAATGGCTCTTGTTCTCTGGATTCACCGCCGCGACGATGCGCCTTCGTCCTGCCGGGATCGAACCGAGACGGAGCCGCCCCGCGGCAGTCTCGAACTCTTCCTCGGCTAATTCCTCGCCTTGGTCGATGTACCAGGAGCCGACCGCCGCCGATCGAGCGCGGCCGGGATCGTCGAGCCCCACGCAGATGAGCTGCGATCCGTTCGGGTAGTAGAGCGTCGCGCCACCGTCGGCATGCGGCTTCCATCCCCAGGACCGGTGCTCCTGGTCGATCACCTCGTCGAGCAGCACCTTGAGCGTCGTGGTCCACATCGAGGCAAGCGTCTTGCGAGACAACGTGACGAGGTTTCCCGGGAACATGCGGCAGTCGAAGTCGGCGGCCTCGCAGATCCCACGCGTCTTGCCCTTGCCGTAGGCGGAGCTGTGGAGGACTTCCTTCGCCGGGCTCGCGAGCACGCGCCATTGAGCGTAGCTGTTGGGCTCGAACTTCGTCCCCGGCTCAGTGCGGCTGCTCTGTACCCCGGTCGTCATCGCCGGCCGCCCATCCTGGTGGTTTCTCATCGTGGAACTGGCCCTGCCCATCACGCCAACCAGCGATCTCAACCAGCTTCACCGGGATCGCTTTCGGGATCACGGTCTCGGTCCGGGCTGGGAGCCCGAGCCGGTTCGCGAGGTTCTCGGTCGCCCGCATGCGATCCGAGTGCGTCGCGTCCTTGTACCGACCCTTCGACACGTCAACCCAATAATCGACGCACGTGACGAGCGCCGGGATCCCGCGCTTGCGTGCCATGTCCACGAGCCGGCGTTCGACGATGCGCGTGTCGCCGTTGCGTGGGCGCCCGCCCTTGTGACCGTTCGCCTTGTTCGCTGCTACGCGTGCAGCCTTCTCCTCTGGGCTGAGCTTGTCCCAGACGTCTCGGGCCGCCTGCGCGCGGCGGGCGCCGTTGGTGCCGTTGCCAGAAGGCATCAGCCTCTCTTCTTCCTGTTGACTCCCAGCAACAGCGCGAAAACCCGGGCCGCTGCGTCGTGCTCCTGCTGCTTCAGCGATTCCATCCAGTCCTCGATCTCCGCGATCTCCGCCGGATCCTGGTCGTCGTAGAACGTGCAGTAGATCGTGGCGTCCTCGGCCATCGAAGCGATGTTTTCCTTGTCCTTCGGCGTGAGCATGATCGCAAACGCAAT
>Ga0247727_10002754_pt1 | contig 39726 bp, 34 predicted proteins | sample WisWelCaveWW1625_FD_202498 | JGI IMG/M metagenome (GOLD analysis project Ga0247727, IMG submission 202498) | Biofilm microbial communities from Wishing Well Cave, Virginia, United States - WW16-25 | ecosystem: Environmental > Aquatic > Deep subsurface > Groundwater > Cave microbial mat | place... | reverse complement strand
AACAGTTCCAAGCGTCGTCGTTCCTGCTGACTCATCCGTATCTCTCCCAGAAGACCTCCTGGTGGAGATCTTCAGGGGGACATTTCTAACGAGTCCGCCAGGGGACCTTCTCACGGAGTTACGACAGCCAAGTCTGTTACACAACACTAGGTTTCCCGGCTGACCTGGCCGAGGTCCAGGCGGGGCGACCAGCGGCCGTAGAAGGTGGGCAGTTGATCTTCCTGCCAGACGCGGCCGGTGCCGAGGTTGCGGGCGATGCGCCGCGCCATCTCCCGGCAGTCCATGGTCAGGACGTCGGCGGGGATGTTGCGGCCTTGAAACGAGGGGTGGTGCACCGCGCCCTGCACGAGCAGCACCCGGCAATTCCGAAAGAACCGCTCCATCGCCTCGGGAAACCGGCTGCATAACGCGTCGTACCAGGCGTGGTAGGAGAGGATGATTCCAACATTCTTACGGCGGATGAAACGGTGGATCTGCGGGGGAATCTTCGCGTCGGGCAGCGCCAGCAGTGAAAACTCCGCCTTCAGGTCGCGCAGAATGCTGGCCGCCAGGTTCACTTCATACGCCGCGCCTTCGTGGGTGGGACTCAGGATCACGAACGATTCGATCCCGTCCTGCCGCCACGCCTCGAACGCCTGACGCAACGAGCGTTCCCGGTTGTGGCGGTACATCGGGAAGGGGAAAGTTTCTCGTTCGCGCGTGACGCCGACGATGCGCACCCCGGCGTCGCGCACCTGATGCATGGCCGGCAGCACGAGCGGGGTCGGCACCCACCAGAACACGATGTCCGGTTTGTGTTCGAGCAGGCGTCGCCCCAGATCGAGGTCGGCCCGTTCGAGCCGGCGCAGGAAGATAAAGTTCACCAGATGGTCGTGGCGTCGCAATTCTTCTTCCAGCGTGATGTAGAAGGTCCGCCAGTCCGTCCCGTACACGAACCCCGGCAGCTCGACCGGCAGGCCGACGACGCCGAGGACGGGATAACGGGCCTGACGTTGGCGGCCTTCGACGAGCGTTTGCGAGCCGCGCATCCGGGTGAGGCGGCCTTCGTGTTCGAGTTTCTCGTAGGCGCGGACCACGACCCGCAGGGAGACGCCGAAGAAGCCGGCCACTTCGCGCATGGAATAAAACGGGACCGCCTGCCGTTGGCGGACGCGCTCGCTGGCGGCGCGCAGTTTTTCCAGCAGTTGGCCGGATTGGTTGTCCCGCGGGGTGAAGCCGCGGAACCGGGGAAACAGCGACCGCAGGCTCGGCAGGGAGCGGACGATGGGTTTGCGCGCCATGGCCGCCAGTGTAGCGGCGGCGGCGACTGTTGGCAAATTGTTGCGCTGGCCAACCCGGACCCGCTAGCCTACCAATGACGGTTCATTCATGAGCAAACCCGGAGCGCGTTTGAAAAGTCAAAGTAGGACGGGCATCTTGCCTGTCTCCTCCCCCCAAACCAACGGCAGACAGGCGGGACGCCTGTCCTACTCTGCTCGCAATCCTCCGGTCAGTGAAGGATTATGAAGAAAATCCGCGTCGCGGCTGATCGGTGGAACTTTGAGTTGGCGGGCACGGGCGAGTTCATCACGCCGCTGGGCGGAAACATGCTCGACGATCAGCATCCCGGCCAAGGCACGTTGTTCCAGAAGTTCAACGCGGCGGATTGCGACCGGCGCTTCGGGTTGATGGCCGACCTCGGCCTGAACTGTTTGCGCCAGGCGATCGGGCTGAACGAGGTGTTCGATCCCAACTCGGGGTTGAAATCGCCCGGGCTGCGGACCTGGGACACGTTCATCGGGCTGGCGGAGAAACACCGCGTGTATCTGATGCCGGTCGGCGGCTATCTCGGCAGCAACGACTGGTTCGATGTGGCCCAACTGGCCGACAGCGGTCGGGCACTGGATGACTCGTGCGCGTTCTGGGAGGCGTTCGTCGGTCATTTCGCGGGTCACCCGGCGATCTGGGCGTGGGATTTGCGCAACGAATTGCTCTACTGGACCCGGCTGCACATGGATCCGCCCGGCAGCCCGGAGGAGGGGCGCATCGAGGCGCTGCTGAAAGATCGCTGGCCGCAATGGTTGGAGACCCGTTACGGCAGTCTCGCGGCCTTGAATCGCGCGCACGGCGCCAATTACCGCGCGTTTGCCGACGCGCCCGGCTCGGTCGGGTTCGCCGAGAAACCGTTCGACATTGGCGCGTACGACTTCCGGTGTTATCTCAACGACCGCGGGTACGACTGGTGCAAACGGCAGTGCGACGTGATCCGCGCGGTCAGCCCCGAGCACCTGATCGTGTCCGGCAACAACGGCTGGCTCTCGCCCGACCAGGACCTCTGGCTCGCCAACGGCTTCCACAACCGCGCGCTGCACCCGTTGTTTGATTTCGTCACGCACCATCCGTACCCGGCCTGGCAAGCGGTGCCGGGCGGGCGCGGCGATCCGCTCGACGGCGGTGAACCGTTGCGCTACTGGCTCAGCGCGTGCATCGGCATGTCACGGCTCGATCATTACGGCAAGCCGGTCGTCATTCAGGAATTTGGCTGGTACGGCGGCGGTCCATCCCGGTTTCTGGGCGATCTGCCGTACCGCAGCGAACAGGAACACGCCGACTACACGCGCGCGCTGACCGACGCGTTGGTCCCGCACGTCAACGGCTTCGTCAACTGGCCGACCTTCGACATGCCGGCCGCCAACGACATCTCCAATCACGGCGGCATTTTCACTGCGGATGGAAAGCGCAAGGAGTTGGCGAAGGTGTACGCGGGACTGGTGAAGCGGTTGGCCGGCCAGCGTCAACGGCGCGCGCGGGCCACGGTGACATTGACGTATTCATTGCTGGGCCTGTACACTTGCCGCTCCTATCAGGATCGCCTATGGGACGAGGTGCATGCGGCGATCCAGGCGGGCGAGACGCCGGACTTTCGATTTGTCTGAGACAGGCATGAACTATTCCGCGCACTACATCTCGGGGACGCACTGGGACCGGGAATGGTATCGGCCGTTTCAGGAGTTTCGGTTTCTGCTGGTCCGGCTGATGGACGAATTGCTCGACCTGATGGAGACCAACCCGCAGTTCCGCTATTTCCAGCTCGACGGCCAGACCTGCATTCTCCAGGACTATCTGGAAATCCGGCCCGAGAACCGCACGCGTCTCCAGCGGTTGATCCGCGACGGGCGCATCCTGATCGGCCCGTGGTTCACGATGCCGGACCTGTTCTGCGTCGGCGACGAAGCGTTGATCCGCAATCTGCTGCTCGGTCGCCAGCTCGCGCACGAGTGGGACACGGAGCCGATGCCGGTCGGGTTCATCTGCGACATGTTCGGCCATCCGTCGCAGATGCCGCAGATCTTTGCCGGGTTCGGCTACCACGATTGCCTGCTCGGCCGCGGCACCAACGAGCACACCACGCCCCCATTCTTCCACTGGGAAGCGCCCGACGGCTCGCAGGTGTTCACCTTCAAGCTCCAGGATGCTCACGGCTACGGCGCATTCGCCTTGCCCCGCGCCGCGCTCGAACGGCCCACCTTCGTACTGGCATCCCTGGACGAACTCCGGCACGACCTGGCCGCGGCAGGAGACGACGCGCCGAAACGCCGCGCCATGCAGGAGAAACATTTCCGCATCGAACTGGCCAAGTACGTGAACCACGAAATCCAGCGCGCCAACAGTTCGACGCTCTGCCTGATGGATTCGATGGATCACATCCTGCCGGCGACCGATGTCGCGCGCTACCTTCAACTGATCAAGGAAGCCTGCCCGAACGTCGCGCCCCGGCACTCGACCCTGCCGGCGTTCTTTCAAGAGGCGCGGAAGACGGCGCACCGCGCCGCCGTGCGCCGCGGCGAACTGCGCGAGCCGAGCCGGGAGCGGTGCAGCTATCTCTGGCTGATCCCGAATTGCGTCTCGGCGCGGGTGCGGATCAAACAGGCCAACGACGCCTGTCAGGCGTTGCTCGAAAAATGGGTCGAGCCGCTCGTCACCCTCGCCAATCTGGCCGGCGCGGAGATTCCGACAAGCTACCTGCGCGTCGCCTGGCAGCATGTGCTCACCAATCAGGCCCATGACAGCATCTGCGGGTGTTCGATCGACCAGGTGCATCGCGACATGCTGTACCGGTTCGATCAAGCGCGCGTCCTGGGAGAACAACTCCGCCACCAGGCCATCGGCGCGCTCACGGCGCGCGGCGCCGATCTGGCGAAAGCGAAAGACGAGTTCACCCTCACGATCGTCAACCCGCTCCCGCAACCACGCGACGAGGTCGTGGTGTTCGACGTGGACCTGCCGCTGGATTATCCGACCGAGTTCGGCGACGGATTTTTCGCGCCCCGCCTCAAGTCGTTCACGCTGGAAGATGCCGATGGCCGGCCGGTCGCGTACCAACGGCTCGGCATGATTCCCAAGACGAACGAGCGTTCCCGGTTCGCGCAGTTTTGCTTCCAGAGCGATGGCGAGTTCACCCGTTACACTGTCGCGGCGCGGGTCGCGTTGCCCGCGTTGGGGTTCACCTCGCTGCGGGTGCGGCCGTCGTCGCGCCCCGTCCGCCGGGCCGGCACGCTCCGCACGGGACCGGCAACAGCGAAGAACGAACATCTCGCCATCGCCTTTCAACCCAACGGAACACTGGCGCTCACGGACAAGGCAACGGGCGAGACCTACACCGATCTGATCACGTTCGAAAGTCGCAGCGAGGTCGGAGACGGCTGGTTCCACGCCCACTCCGTCAACGACGAACAATATCTATCCACGGCCTCCCCGGCGCAGGTGTCGGTCGTCCACGATGGACCGGAGCTGACGGCGTTCCGCTCGACCGTCACGCTGACCGTGCCGGCGCGCTACGACAGCGCCGCCGAGAAACCGGCCGAGCAACGAGTTGCACTCACCATCACGAGCCTGATCAGTCTGCGACGCGGCGCGCGCGTGGTGGAGGTCGAGACGACCTTCGACAACACGGCGGAAGATCACCGGCTGCGGGTGCTGTTTCCGACCGACGCAGCGGGTGCGCGGACGTATCTCGCGCACGAGCCGTTCGATCTCACCGAACGCGCCATCGCGCTCGATCCGCAGACGGCGGACTGGCAGGAGATGGAGCAGGCGGAGAAACCGTTCCTCGGCATGCAAGCGGTCGGCGCGGGCCAACGCGGTCTGGCGCTTCTGTCGGCGGGCGGACTGCACGAAGGTGGCGTGGTGGACGATGCGCGGCGGACGATGCAGGTCACGCTGCTGCGTTCGTTCCGAAAGACGGTGACGACCGGCGGGGAATTCGACGGCCTCGAACGCGGTCGGCTGGTTTACCGGTACGCGCTGATGCCGTTCGCGGGAACGCTGCCGCGCGCGGAAGCGTTGGGCGAGTTGGCGAAATTGCAGGCGGGGGTGTTGACCCGTCAGACGGGCCGTCGTCCGTCGGGCTATCCGCCAATGAACAGTGGCGAGCCGGCCACGCAGAGTTTCATCGAGTTGCAGCGGGGCCACCTCGTCGTCTCGGCGATCAAGCCCGCCGAAACCGGCCGCGGTCTGGTGATTCGGTTGTGGAATCCAACGGCGAAACCGCAAGCGGAGACGATTCGCTTCTGGAAAAAGATCCCCAAGGCACGGGCGATCAAACTGAACGAAGAACCCGATTCGAAAGCATCCCAGCCGAAGATCAACGGCGCGTCGGTGTCCGTCCAAGCGCCGCCGCACCGCATCGTCAGCCTGCACGTCGAACTATGACAGCCACAACCACGATGCAGGTCCGGGCCGCCGCGCCCGGCCGCCCGTTGCGGCATGTCTGGTCGGTCTGCGTCGGCGCGGGCCGGGCCAACGAAGGACTGCGCGCCAACTGGCAGCAGCAACTCGCGCAGTCAGTTCGCGAGTGCGGGTTTCAGTACCTGCGCTTCCACGGACTGTTTCACGATGACATGTTCGTGTATCGCGAGGATGAAACCGGCAAGCCGATCTACAACTGGCAATACATCGACGCGCTGTTCGATGGGATGCTGGACGCCGGCATCCGGCCATTTGTCGAATTGGGTTTTTCCCCCGGCGCACTGGCGACGGAGCAGGGGACGGTGATGTGGTGGAAAGGCCACGGTTCGCCGCCGAAGGACTACGTCAAGTGGAGCGCGCTGGTGACGGAGTTCGTCCGGCACTGCCTGGCCCGGTACGGTCGCGACGAAGTGCGGCGCTGGTATTTCGAAGTATGGAACGAGCCGAACCTCGATCCGTTCTTTCGCGGGACGAAAACCCAGTACTTCGAGCTGTACCGGGCATCGGCGGAAGCCGTCAAAGCGGTGGACGCCGCGTTGCGGGTCGGCGGACCGGCCACGTCGAACTTTGTGCCGGATGCGCGCTTTGATGACGAGAAGGAGAAAACGGAGATCGGAGCGGAGAACATCCACAAAGACCTCGACAGTCTTTCATGGCGGCCGGTATGGGTCGAACAATTTCTGGAGTGGTGCGCGCAACGGCGGTTGCCGGTGGATTTCGTCTCGACGCACCCGTATCCGACGGATTTCGCGCTGATCGGCCACGGACAGTACAAGGGCGTCTCCCGCAAACGGGCGGCGACGATCGAGGACTTGCGGCTGGTGCGCGACCTCGTGCGCAAGTCGGCGTACCCGCAGGCGGAGATTCACTGCACCGAGTGGAGTTCCAGTCCGGGTTCGCGCGATCACACGCACGATTTCCCGCAGGCGGCCGCTTACATCGTGATGACCAACCTCGAAGGCGCGGCCGCGGTGGACTCGCTGTCGTATTGGACCTTCACCGACGTGTTTGAAGAAGCGGGCGCGGGCGACACGATCTGGCATGGCGGGTTCGGCCTGATCAATTATCAAGGCCTGCCCAAGCCGGCCTATCACGCCTACCGGTTTCTCCACCGGCTCGGCGCGGAAACGATCGCGCAAGCGCCCGGTCACATCGTGACGCGGCACGCCGATGGCCGGCTCGCGGCGCTGTTGTATCATTATCCCGACGAAGTGCGGGGCACCGTGCCAATGACCAAGACGCCGGCGGAGGCGTGGGCCACGCTGCGGGCCGGCGCGCCGAAGACGGTTGAGGTTCGGCTGGACGGGTTGCCGGCCAACGCGCGTCTCGCTGTCGAGGTCATCGATGCCGAATCGGGTTGGGCGCGGGGCGCGTGGGAGCGGATGGGGTCGCCGGAACCGCCCACGCGCGAACAGGTCGCGCAACTTCAGCGCGCCAGCCAACCGGCTGTGACAGCCTGGCGGGCCGATGCGGCCGGCACGCTTACCACGGCGCTGACACTGCAACCGTGGGCCGTGGTGTTGATTGACCAGGCGGGATGAGCGAGGGCGTGTCTCAACACGACCGCCGTGGGAGCGCCCTTCCGGGCGCGATTCGGTGTTTCACCGCAACCGGTCGCGCCCGGAAGGGCGCTCCCACGACTCGAACTCCTCAGCTTGGTGGCAGTGCTAAGGTGCGCTGCATCATCGAGGAACTGGCATCGGTGTTCCGCTGCGACGACCAGAGCGCGTTGATCAACAATTTCGTGGCGAGCGATGATCCTCCGCCGGGGGCGTGGAGCCATCACAGCGCGCCGCAGTCGCCGTTGGGGCGCGTGATGTTTCCCGGCACGATCGGCAGTCAATTGGTGACGATTGCGCAGGGACAGGTGTACACCCGCGGAACGCGCGGACAGTTGGTCGAACACGCGCTGACCCGGCGCGAATGGTTGCCGTGGAGCTTGACCGGCACAAACGACCGCATCCGCATCGAGCGTACGGTCACGCGCGATGTATGGCTGGCGCGCGTGCGCGTGATCGGTGGCAGCGCGGGATTGCTGGTGTTCGAGGTCCGCACCGGTGCGAACATTCGGTTTGAGCGGTGCCGGGAAGGTTTGCGGTTTCTTTGGGGCCGGCGGTGTCGCGTGGAATTGCGCGCGGCGCCGGTCTGGTTGTCGGATGATCCGGGACCGCTCAAACGCAAGTTTGCCGGGTTTGACGACGTGAAGCTGACCGACGAGCACTGCCGCTGGATCGGTGTTCCGTTTCGGGGGCGGATTGAGGTGCGGTTTGCGGTCGGACGGGTACGGCCCATTTCGTTCGCAGCCGCGCGCCGGGCGGAGCAGGGGCGGTGGGAGAGATTTTTCAGCGACCAGGTGCCGCCGTTATACACCGATGACCCGGTGGTACGGGACACCTACTATTTCGCGTGGCAGACGATTTGGGCGAACCGGTGCGACGGCGGCGCGGGTCTGACGCGGCGGCCGTTTACGAGTCCGTCGCGGTTGGGGTATGGCTCGCAGTGGTTTTGGGACGAGGCGTTTCACGCGGTGGTGTTTCGGCATCTGAAGAACTCGCGCCTGGCATTCGAAGGGTTCGAGAATTTCTGGCGCGCACAACGCGCTGATGGGGCGATTCCGGGCTGTCTGCGCTTCGAGTCCACCGAGACGCCGATGGCGATGCAGCCGCCGGTCATCGGGCTGGCGCTGCAACTCTTGCGGGACAAGCCAGGCTGGCCGAAGAACATGCCGTCCATCCACACCGCGCTGCGGCGTTGGGCGCGCTGGCTTCTCAGCCGGGAACGGGACACCGACCGCGACGGTCTGGCGGAATACCACCATTGTTTCGACGGTCCTTCCGATCAAAGTCCGCGCTGGGATTCGCAGAAGCTTGATCCTGCCAAAGTCATCGACCGGTTGCGGCCGACCGAGTCGGTGGATTTGAACGTCTGGCTGTCGGTGTTGTGGGAAGTGTTGGGGGAAACGGCGCGCGCCCGGCACATGTTCGAGCAGGTCGAAGCGTTGATGTGGGATGATCGGGACGGATTTTATTACGACATCGACGGTCGCACGCATCGGAAAATTCCGGTGAAGACGCCGTTCGGGTTCATGCCGTTGCTGTCGCCTTTCATGCGCGGTGATCGCGCGGAGCGGTTGGTGCGCGAGCATCTGCTCAACCCGCGCGAGTTCTGGTGCCGGTACCCGTTGCCGAGCGTGTCGCTCGACCATCCTGCGTTCGACCCGATCAACAGGTTTCGCGGGCCGACGTGGGTGAACGTGAATTGGATGGTGATCGAGGGGTTGCACCGGCAGGGCTTCCCGCGCGAGGCGGTGCGGCTGGCGCGCAAGACGGTCGAGCTGGTCGGCCCACGCTACCGGCAGGGGCGACGGGTGCGGTCGCCGCGGCTCTGGGAGTGGTATCATCCGCACACGGGCGAGGCGTTGGGCAACAATCAGTATTCGTGGTCGGCGTTGGTGGTGGATTTGATTTTACGATTCCTGGTCGATGAAAAGAATTAGCCTCATCGCGATGTTGCTGCTCGTCCTGCCGGCCCTCGCGGCGAAGGAAGCGCCGATCGAGTTGGTGTTGGATTCTTACATCCCGGATTGGTCGTCCAACCCGGGCACGCAATGCGTGAACCGGTTCTTCAAGGACAACCCGAACGTGTCGGTCCGGCCGTTCAGCAACTTGAAGCTGCCGGGGTCGCTCGGATCGGCGGACACGGCGAAGCTGATGGCGTTTGCGGGCGGGATTGGGCCGGACCTCGTGCAAGCGCGGTTTCATCAACTGGAAAGTTACAACTAGCAGGGATTTCTGTTCGACCTCTCGGAGTTCGTGGGCGAAGACCGTGACGGCGACGGTTACATCAGCGATGCCGAAGCGAAGTGGGATGGCTGGCGGCATATTCCGCCGGGTTATCGGCGGGCGATTACGATTGACGGGAAACCGTACGCGTTGCCGTTTCGCGACACATTGATCTATCTGGCGTATCGGCGCGATCTGGTGCGCGAGATTACCGGCACGGACGAACCACCCCGGACCTGGGACGAGTTTTTTTCCGTTTGCCAGAAGCTGACGCAGCCGGCCACGACCTTGCCCAACGGCAGCGTGAAGAAAGGGCGGGCGGGCTTTTACGCCGACGCGGCGGCGTTCAAGTGGCTGCCATGGTTGTGGAGCACGGGCGGGCAGGAGGTCATGCAGGGGCGCACCAGCCCGACCGACGGAACGACGCATTGGTTTGCCAAGGAGGTCTATGCGCCGCGCTCGCCGACGGGAGAGGATTTGTCGCGGGTCAAGGCGGTGTGGCGCTGCACGTTTGCGTCGCCGGAGGGTGAGGCGGCCGTCGGCTTCTACCACAAGTTGTTTTGGCAGCCGTGGATTCGCGATCCGCAGACGGGCGAGCCGATCAATCTGACGGATGCCGAGGCGAAAGCGCGCCGGGTGACGAACCCGGACGGTCGCGTGATCGAGTTCAAGGAAGCCGACCTGCTTCGCGGGGTGAGCCGCGGCATGATCGGCGACGACAAGGAAGGCGTGGACTTGTTGTTCAAGCGCGGTGAGGTGTGTTTTGCGTATGGCGCCAACATCCTGACCATCGCGCAGGAAATTTCCGCGAGCAACATCGGACTCATGGGCGTGCCGTCGCCCGATGGGACGCGGATGTCGGCACTCAAAGAGCCGACGTTCTTTTGCATGAACTCCGCGCTGGCCAAAGCCACGCCGGAGAAACGCGCCGCCGCGTGGCGGTTGCTGGTCGCCATCACCGGCGACAACTATGATCGGGAGTGGTACCGGCTGTTGGCCGAGCAGGGGTTGTTGCGAATCGCGGATCCGGACATCTTGCGGCGAATCGGGATGGAGGAATATCTCGCCGACATCCCCAAACACTGGCAGGCGCAACTGGCGGAAATCAACCGCGACACGCACACCGAGCCGTTCATCGGTTTCTGGCAGGGCGTGTCCGATCAACTGATCGGGCAACAAATTCTCGGCCGGCTGATCTCCGATCCGAAGTTCGACTACCAGTCCGCGCTCAAGCTCGCGGAGGACCAGGCCAACAACAAGGTGATGCGCGGCCGGGACGAGGCCGAGTTGCGGAGGATCCGGCCGTATGCGTGGGCGATCTTTGCCGGCGTCTGTGGCTTGATGTTGTGGGTGCTGGCCGGTTTTTGGAAGGGATTGAAGGAATCGTATTTGAAATCGGCGGCCAGCGCCGATTTTGTCGGCCCGGTGCAGCGGGTCAGTTGGTGGACGCGGTACCTGCCGTACTTGATGCTGGTGCCGGCGGTCCTGCTGGTGGCCTTGTGGACGTACTATCCAATCGGGCAGGGGATGGTGATGGCGTTTCAGGATTACAAGGTGCTGGGCGACAAACCGTTCGTCGGGCTGGACACGTTCATCACCGTGTTTCTGGATCCAAAGTTCTACAAGTTCCTGTGGATCACCTGCAAATTCGTGATGGTGAACGTGCTGCTGGGTTTCACCGCGCCGATTGTGCTGGCAATTTTGCTGAATGAAATCCCGTGGGGCAAACTGGGGTTGCGGATGATGTTTTTGCTGCCGCAGGTGACCTCGGGACTGGTCATCGCGTTCATTTGGCAGATGATGTACTACCCGACGGAGATGGGTTTCTTCAACGCGCTCCTGCTGAGATTCAGCCTGATCGCCAAGCCGCTGCAATTCCTGAACGATCCCAACTGGGCGCTGTTGTGGGTCACCATCCCGTCTGTGTGGGCCGGGATCGGCGGCGGCTCGCTGATCTATCTGGCCGCGCTCAAGACGATCCCCGAAGACCTGTACGAGGCCGCCGAGATCGACGGGGCCGGTCTCTGGGCCAAACTGGGTCGGGTCACCCTGCCCACGTTGCTGCCGATCATCCTGATCAACTTTCTCGGCTCGTTCATCGGCTTGTTTCACAGCATGGGCAACATTTTCCTGATGACGGGCGGTGGGCCGGGCGACGAGACCACGGTGTTGTCGCTCGCCATCTGGCGCGATTCGTTTCTGTACCTGAAATTCAGCACCGCGACCGCCACGGCTTGGGCGTTGGCGGCGATGCTGGTGGCGTTTACCGTGGTCCAACTCCGCGTCCTCTCCCGCGTGGAGTTTCGCCGGGCGGAGGAATGACGCATGGCGCTGCTCTCCAAAGTCGGCCTGTATCGAAGCAAGAGCGTGGCGATCATCACCGTGATGTACGTCGTCCTGGACGTCGGCGCGCTGACGATGGTGGTGCCGTTCCTGATGACGCTGACCACATCGGTCACCAATCTGTACGATCTGCCGCAGTACAACATCGTGCCCCGGTTCGTCTTCAACGACGACGAACTGTTTGTGAAACACCTCGTCGAGAAGTATCCCGAGTACGAACTGATCAAGAAGAGCTACCGGATCACCGGCGCCGACACGCTGGCGGAACTGGGCGAGTCGTCCCAACCGCTGCAAAACCACTTCGCGCCGCTGGAGTACGACCGCTGGGCACCGGACAAACTGGCGGTCGCCCGGCAGGATTGGGAGGATTTCTGGGAACAGCTCCGCCGTCATCTCGACGCGGTCTTGCTGGTCGAGTTGTTCTACAAGCCGCAGACCCGCGAGATGTATCAAAACTTTCTGCGCGACAAGTATCTTGCCCGCTGGCGCGCCGAACATCCCACCGAGGCGCAGCAGTGGAACAGGAAAACGCAGGAAAAGGCGGCGGTGGCGCTGTTGAACCAGACCTACGGTGAAATCGTCGGCACCGAATTCAGCCGCGTCTCCATTTCTCTGGGGGGCAGCCGGCGGCTGTGGGTGCCGGAGAAAACCCCCGTGCTGCTGGATTACGTGGAATTCCTCGGCACCCTGCCGGCGGAGTACGTTCGCCTGATCAGTCTCGATTTCGCGTATCAGGATTTTCTTCGCGAGCAACACGCCACCATCGAGAAGCTGAATCGCGCGTGGGCCACCAACCACGGTCACTGGTCGGAGATTCAATTCTCGAACCGGCCGCCCACGCACCCCGCGCAGTTTGCCGACTGGTCGAAGTACGTGACCACGCGGATGCCGGCCCGATCAGTCCGGTTGGCGCAGTTGCCGGCCGCGGCGGAGTTCCAGCGTTGGATGCTCAAGCGGTACGAGAATCTGACGCACCTGAACCTGACGCTCCGAACGTCGTTCAACGCGGCGGAAGAGATCAGGTTGTCCGCGACCTTGCCGGAACAACCGCCGCTACGGTATCCGTGGCTGGAATTTGCGAGCGAGCACGTGCCGGCCACGCACTGGGAGTTCCCGCATCCGCTGGGGCGCTATCACGATTTTCTGCGCCAGCGGTACGGCACGATTGAAAAGCTGGCGGCCGCCTACGGCCAATCGTACGCGAGCTTCGAGGAGGTGCGCCTGCCGCAGGTCGGGTTCGACCGCGCGGAGTTCCTCACGCGGCGTTCCCACTGGCGCCGGTTTTTCCTGACCGACAACTTCGTCCAAGTGTTCCGGTTCATCGCGCTCAAAGGCAACGCGCTGTGGAACACGCTGCTGCTGGTCGTGGCGACGCTGGCGGGAGCGTTGACGATCAATCCGATGGCCGCGTACGCGCTCTCGCGGTTCCGGATCAAGAACAAGCGGTTGATCCTGGCGTTCCTGCTGATCCCGATGGCGTTCCCCGGCGAGATCGCGCAAATCCCGTCGTTCCTTCTCACCCGCGACCTGGGCCTGCTCAACACCTACTGGGCGTTGATCCTGCCGGGACTGGCCCACGGCTTCAGCATCTTTCTGCTCAAAGGATTCTTCGACGGCCTGCCCCGCGAGTTGTACGAAGCCGCTGAGTTGGACGGCGCCAACGAATGGCAGATTTACCGCAACGTCACGTTCCCGCTCTGCAAACCCATCCTCGCCCTCACCACCCTCGGCATCGTGATCGGCGCATACAGCGGGTTCATGTGGGCGTTCATCGTCTGTCCGGCTCCCGAGAAATGGACCCTGGCCGTATGGATCTTCCAATTCTCGGTCGATGCCGCCCAGCAAGGCCGGTCCCACCTGCAAATGGCCGCGCTGGTGTTGATGAGCATCCCAACGTTGCTGGTGTTTCTCTTCACGCAGAAGATCATTATGAAAGGTATCGTTCTGCCGACGATGAAGTGACGGCCCTTTTCGCATCGACTGCCGGGTCGTTTTCGCCGTAATCTCCCGCCAACAGGAGGTCGTTCATGAAACCGATCTACGTGCTGTGTCTGGTGGTGCTGGTGACAACGACGGTGCAAGCGCAGGCGCCGGAGACCAACGCGCCCGCCGCCCCGGCCACGGTCGTCTCGCAGGAGCCGCCGCTGGTGCGGGTGACACTGACCCCGCGTTCGCGGGTGTTCCCCGGCAGCGAAGCGGTGGAGGCGATGTTCTGGCGCGCAATGGGAATGCTGCGGTGCGCCTACTACGTCACCATGGTCTGTCACGTGTTGCTGACGCTGTGGGTCATCGCCGACATCCGCAAACGCCGCAACGGCCAATGGCTCTGGGTGCTACTGACGCTCCTGGGCGGCTTCATCGCCACCGCCGTGTACGCCCTGGTGCGCATGGGTGACAAACCGGCGTAGCCTACCCCCGGCGGACCATCTGTGCTAGGTTTGCCTGCAATGGCAAGTTCGCAGATGGAATCACTCAGCGATACACTCGCGAGACTCACGAGGCCGGGCGAGTTGTACGAGAAGCTCCCGGACAACAAGGTGCGGTGTTACGCCTGCGGACATCGGTGCCTGATTCTGGATGGGCACGAAGGCATTTGCCGCGTTCGCTTCAATCAGGACGGGACGTTGTACGTCCCGCACAGCTACTTCGGCGCATTGCAGTGCGACCCGATTGAGAAGAAGCCGTTCTTTCACGCGCTGCCGGGGACGTTGGCCATGAGTTTCGGGATGCTGGGGTGCGATTTGCACTGCGGGTATTGTCAGAACTGGCTGACCTCACAGGCGCTGCGTGACCCGTTGAGTCTCGCGCCGGCGATGAAAATGACGGCGCCGGAGTTTTGCCGACTAGCCTTCGAGCAGGGAGCGGAGACCGTCACTAGCACCTACAACGAGCCGTTGATCACGAGCGAGTGGGCGGTTGAAGTGTTCAAGGAAGCGCGGCAGCAGGGATTACACACGTCGTATGTCTCCAACGGCAACGGCACGGAAGAAGTGCTCGATTACATCAAACCATGGGTGGATTTCTACAAGGTGGACTTGAAGGGTTTCAACGACAAAGCCTACCGGCAACTGGGAGGAAAGCTGGACACGGTGCTGAAGACGATTGCGCTGTTGCACGCGAAAGGATTCTGGCTGGAGATCGTGACGCTGTTCGTGCCGGAGTTCAATGACAGCGAGGAGGAGATGCGGCAGATCGCGAAGTTTCTGGCCGGCATCTCGCCGGACATCCCCTGGCATTGCACGGCGTTCCACCCGGACTACAAGATGCAGGATCGCGACAACACGAGTGTCCGCACGCTCCTTCGCGCCTGTGAGATCGGGCGGGAAGCCGGCCTGCATTTTGTCTATGCCGGCAATATCCCCGGTCAAGTCGGTGATGGGGAAAACACCCGTTGCCCGCAGTGCGAGGAATTGCTGATCGAGCGGCATGGATTTCAGGTCACGGACTACCGGCTGACCGATGCCGGGCAGTGTCCGAAATGCCAGACGGTCATCCCCGGTCGCTGGGATGCGCCGCGCACGCGGACGGCGTTGGAAAGATTCACCGCCTCCGACCGCTTTCCGCGGGCGATTCGCTCAGATCGTCTGTGACAGGTATCCGCCGTCCACCCGCAGATCAATCCCGGTGACGAACCCGCTGGCGTTGGTGCTGGCCAGGAAAATCGCCGCGCCCACCAGTTCACGGGCTTCGCCAAACCGGCCCATCGGCGTGTGGCCGAGGATCGCTTGGGCGCGCGCGCTGGGCGAGCCGTCGGCGTTGAACAGCAGCCGGCGGTTTTGCTCGGCCGGAAAAAAGCCGGGCGTGATGGAGTTCACGCGGACGCCTTTGGTGGCCCACTCCCGCGCGAGGAACATGGTGAGGTTGAGCACGGCGGCTTTGGCCGCGGAATACGCCACGACGCGGGACAGCGGAACGTGGGCGGAAACGCTGGCGATGTTGATGATGCTGCCGCGTTCGCGCGCGACCATCGCCGCGCCAAATTCCTGGCAGGGTAACAGGACGCTGCCAACGAGGTTGAGGTTGAAATTGGTCTGCCAATCTTCGAGCGCGATTTTTGGGAACGTAAGATCGCCGACGACCGTCACCTTCGGATCGTTGCCACCGGCGGCGTTGACGAGAATCGTGGGCGCGCCCAGTCGTTGCTGAACCTCTGCGTGGGCTTTTCGCAGACTGTCTCGTTCCATGGCGTCCGCGGTGATAAAGGCCGCCTTTCCACCGGCCTGATGAATTGCGGCGGCGCGGGCTTGGCCGCGCTCGGCATTACGACCGATCACGGCGACGATCGCCCCGGCCCCGGCCAGTCCATCGGCAATCGCGCCGCCCAGCGCGCCGGTCGCACCGATGACGACCGCCACCTGTCCGGTCAGGTCGAACAATTCGCGGATCGGGGAGGAGGGCGCATTCATGATGGGCGCGAAGCTAAGCGGAAAACCGGCAGGGCTTCAATCCTGAAGTTGCGGCGGGCCGAAACCGCGCGAAACCGCAGGAAAACAGTGCCGCAAGCTTGCGAGGAAATTGCCGGGATGAGAACGGCGAATTTCTGCGGGTCGCGCGGACGCTGGCAGTTTATGTGCTAAGACAGAGCATGGCGTCGCGGGGAGAAGGGACAGACATTCTGGGATGAAGCAGTTGGGATTAGCCGCCGTGGTTTTCGCCGGGGCGATCAGCAGTTGGGCCGAGCCGCAACGATTTCCGATCAGCCTGACGGCGACGGTCGAGACGGATGCCCATCGGTTGCGGATCACGGATCAGAGTCTGGTCACAACCGCCGGGAACCGCTTGGTGTTGTACATCGACTTGGAGACATACGTCGTGGCAATCGAAGAGTGGGATGCCAGCCTGGTCACCCGCGTGGATCGGGACGCGATCTTGTCGGGCACGCAGGCGATGCTGGAGAATTTCCGCATGGCGCAGTTGAGCGGCAAGAAAATGCTGATGGCCAATCTGGAGATGGTGGATATGGATTGGGATGAAGATGGCGAACTCGATCACGACGGCAATTTGCAGATGTCCGCCCGGTTGAAAGTCAACGGCAGCACCGGGGCGCTGACCAGTCTGACCGCAACGTTGATGGGGGTGCTCAACGATCCGGTCAACAGCGGCAACCTGGGCGAGAACATGCTCTTTACCGGCAGGCTGCGCACCACGGGGCCTGCGTTTTAGAATCGGGCGCCGGTTCTTGGGTTGGCCGGCACGGTGTGGCCGCGCTCTTCGGGGCGCGGCCACATTTCTTTTGCGCCGGGCCGGGCGGCGGGCGTAATGTGCGGGCGTGAAGCAGCCGCGAATTCTCGTGATTCGAGGAGGCGCGATCGGGGATTTCATCATGACCTTGCCGGCGATTGGCGCGTTGCGGGAACGCTGGCCGGAGGCGCAGATCGAGATTCTCGGCTACCCCCACATCACGGAACTGGCGTGCGGCCGCTACTACGCCGACGCCACCCGGTCGATCGACGCCAAACCGTTGTCCGGCTTTTTCATCCCGCACGCGATTCTCGATCCGGACCTGAAGGAGTATTTCGGCAGCTTTCAGTTGGCGATCTCGTATCTGTTTGACCCCGATGCGGTGTTTGCCGACAACGTGCGCCGGTGCGGGGTGAAACAGTTGATCGAGGGTTCGCCTCGTCCCGCGGAACTGCCGGCGGCGGCGCATTACTGCCAGCCACTGGAGAAGCTGGCGATCTTCGTCGAGTCGCCCCGACCGCGCGTGTATCCCAACGCAGCAGACCGCGCGTTTGCCGAGCAATACCTGGCCGGGATGTCAGCCGGGCGCATCGCGGCGATTCATCCCGGCAGCGGGAGTGAACAGAAGAACTGGGCGCCGGAGAAATTCGCGGCGCTCGGCCGGTGGCTGATGACCGAATGGCAGGCGCAATTGCTGGTAATTCAGGGCGAGGCGGACGAGGAGGCGGTCGGACGATTGATGGAAGAATTACCGGGGCAGCCGGTGAAACTGGTGCGCGGGTTGAAGCTCGTGGAGCTGGCGGCGGTGGTGGAGCGTTGCGCGTTGTTTGTCGGAAACGATTCGGGCATCACGCATCTGGCCGCGGCGGTGGGGGTGCCGACGCTGGCGCTGTTTGGGCCGGGATCGGTTGCGATTTGGGAACCGCGCGGGGCGAAGGTGCGCGTGGTTCGATTTGGGGACCGGGACGTAGTGGACGCGCAGGCGGCGGCGCGCGAGTTGCTGAAGTCGTTGGGCACAGGCCATTTGCCTTGACGCTGTAGGATGTGCTCACTACAGTGACGACCCAGAAAGCAGGTTGAGTGGATGCGCGACCGCAGGCTTGAGAAGAACATCGTCCGGGTGGAAGCCTTTATTGAGAAATGGAAACAACTGAGTCAGTTCCTGGATCGAGGATTCCAAGGCGACCAGTTCAGCGCGGAGGAAGAGGCGGCATTTTTGGAACTGAAAAGCATCATCGCGCAGGAGCACGAAGTGTTGATGACGACGTTGGGGACGGAGGCGGAACGGACGGACAAGGCGTTGCGGTTGCTCAACACCCTCGCCAGTTTACAGGCCCTGCGCGAGGTGCCGGAAGGGACGGATAAACGGCTGACGGCGGAGTGGCACAATTTCTATCTGTGGTTGCAGGCGTTACTGGGCCGGTTGCGCGGCCGGCAGCAGCAATTGGCGATGGTCAGTTCGTTCAGTTTGGGTTTGCGGAATGTGTTTGCCAATCCGTTGGTGGTTGTGATAGTGGCGGGCTTTGCGTTGTATGGGGCGTATCGGTTGGCTTCGGACTGGATTCCACAATTGTACCACGCGGGTGAACAAGAACCGGGAGACAAGAAACCATGACAAAACGTGATTTGGTGATTCGGATCAGCAATGAAACCCAGATGATCCAACAGGATGTGCTGACGGTGGTCCAGAAGACCCTCGACTACATCACCGAGGCGATGATCAAGGGCGAGACCGTGGAACTGCGCAACTTCGGCGTGTTCGAGGTCAAGCTCCGCAAGCCGCGCGTCGGGCGCAATCCGAACGACCCCGCCAAGGACGTGCAAATCCCCGCACGGGCCGTGGTGAAATTCAAGCCCGGCAAGGAAATGCGCGAGCAGGTGCTCCGGCTCACCGAAAAGATCAACCAGTCCCGCCCGCCCGCCTAGGCCGGCGACCTCCCGGATGAATTCTCTGCCCGGATTTCGTGACTTCTATCCGGAGTCACTGGCGTTGCGCCGTTACCTCTTCGGCAAGTGGCGCGACGCCGCCCGCCGCTACGGCTTCCGGGAATACGACGGCCCGCCGCTCGAACCGCTCGAACTGTTCACCAAGAAGTCGGGCGACGAAATCGTCCGCCAACTCTACAACTTCATCGACAAAGGCGAGCGGGCCGTCGCCTTGCGTCCCGAGATGACCCCGACGCTGGCCCGGATGGTCGGCGCACGGCACCGCGATTACAAGAAACCCATCAAATGGTTCGCGATCCCGCAGCTTTTCCGGTACGAGAAACAGCAGCGCGGCCGGCTGCGCGAGCATTTCCAGTTCAACGCCGATATCATCGGCGAGACCGAAGTGGGCGCGGACGCCGAGTTGATTGCCCTGGCGATCGATTCGCTGCGCAGCTTCGGTCTGACCGAGCAGGATGTTGTCGTCCGCATCTCCGACCGGCGGGCATGGCAGCGGCAGTTCGCGGCGGTGGGGATTGGCGAGGAGCAGATGTACGAGGCGTTTCAGGTGATCGACAAGATCGAGCGCGAGCCGCTGGCGAAGACACGCGAGAAGCTGGCCGCGTTGACCTCGAAAGTGGACGAGGTGCTGGCGTTCGCGAACGACAACACGCCTCGCGACGAACTGAAGGACCTCTTCAGCAAACTCGGCACGCGGGCGATGTTTTGCGCGGTGGACTTCAAGATCGTCCGCGGATTGGCGTATTACACCGGGATCGTCTGGGAGATTCACGACCGGAAGGGCGAACTGCGCGCCGTGGCCGGCGGCGGACGCTACGACACGCTGCTCAAGCAGGTCAGCGGGGTGGACCTGCCGGCCTTGGGGTTCGGGATGGGCGACGTGGTGCTGACGGAGTTGCTCAAGGACCGGGAGTTGTTGCCGAAGTTGGAATCGGAGTTGGATTGCTACGTGGTGATCGCCGAGGAGTCGCTCCGGCCAAATGCGCTCGCACTGATCCACGAGCTGCGGGATGCCGGCCTCGCGGTGGACTACCCACTGGCACCAGAGAAAGTGGGCAAACAGTTTCAGATGGCGTCGGCGTTGGGCGCGCGCCGGGCGGTGGTCGTCGGGCCGGACGAGTGGGCCGCGGGAGAAGTCACCCTGAAAAATCTCGCCACCGGGACGCAGGAGCGTGTACAAACGGCGGCTCTCATCTCGAAGCTTACATGAAGCGGACACATCACTGTGGTCAGTTGCGTGCGGCGGACGTGGGGCAGAAGGTCGATCTGGCCGGCTGGGTCCATGTGCGGCGCGACCACGGCGGGATTGTCTTTATTGACCTGCGCGACCGCGAGGGATTGACGCAGGTGGTGTTCGATCCGCAACACAACCAGCCGTCGTGGGAGTTGGCGCAATCGCTGCGCAGCGAATTCGTCGTCGCGGTCGAGGGCGCGGTGCGGAATCGGCCTGCCGGCACGGAGAACGCGAAACTGCCCACCGGTGGGATCGAAGTGCTCGCCCACAGCCTGGAAATTCTGAACCCCAGCGACACACCGCCGTTTCAACTCGACGATGTCGGCAGCGGTCAGGCCGGCGAGGATCTGCGGCTACAGTACCGGTATCTGGATTTGCGGCGGCCACCGATGGCCAGGAATCTGCGGCTGCGTCACAAGGTGGCGAAGGCAACGCGCGATTACTTCGACGCCAACGGCTTTCTGGAGGTGGAGACACCGATTCTGTTCAAGAGCACACCCGAGGGTGCGCGCGAGTATCTCGTGCCGTCGCGGGTGAATCCCGGCAAGTTCTACGCGTTGCCGCAGTCGCCGCAGCAGTTCAAGCAGATGCTGATGGTCGCGGGGGTGGAGCGATATTTTCAGTTGGCGAAATGTTTCCGGGACGAAGACCTGCGCGCCGACCGGCAGCCCGAGTTTACGCAGATCGACATCGAGATGAGTTTCATTACCCGCGAGGGCATGTACGCGATGATCGAGGGGTTATTGGCGGCGGTGTGGCAGGCGGCGCGCGGGGAGAAAATTCCCGCGCCGTTCCCGCGAATGCGGTTCATCGAAGCGATGGAACGATTCGGGAGCGACAAGCCGGACACGCGGTTTGGGGTCGAGTTGGTCGATCTCACGCAGGATTTTGGACAAAGCCAGTTCCGGGTGTTCCGGGCCGCCATTGATGGCGGCGGCGTGGTGAAAGCGATCAACGCGAAAGGCTTGGCCAAGGCGACACAGGGTCAGATTGATGCGCTGACGGAGACGGCGAAGAGCTTCGGCGCGAAAGGGCTGGCCTTCATCAAAGTCGAGGGTGGCGAGTGGAAATCGCCGATCGTGAAGTTCTTCAGCGACGCCGAGAAGAAAACGCTGACCGACAAGCTGAAGATCGAAGAGGGCGACCTGATTCTGTTTGGCGCAGACAAGCGCGAGACCGTGTGGGAAGTGCTGGGCCGGTTGCGGCTGGTCGTCGCCGACCTGCTCAAGTTGCGCAAGGAGCAGTGGAACTTTCTGTGGGTCGTGGATTTTCCATTGATCAACTTCGACAAGGAAGCCAACCGGTACCTGTCCACGCATCACCCGTTTACCGCGCCCGTGACCGAGGACATTCCGCTATTGGACACTGAACCGACGAAGGTGCGCGGCCAACATTACGACATCGTGCTCAACGGCGTGGAGTTGGGTGGCGGCTCGATCCGGATTCACCAACCGGAACTGCAGAAGAAGGTTTTCGAGCAGGTTCTCCAAATTCCGCCTGAGACCGCGCAAGACCGGTTCGGCTACATGCTACAAGCGTTCCGCTACGGGGCGCCGCCGCACGGAGGAATCGCACTCGGTTTCGACCGCCTCTGCGCGATTCTGGCCGGCTCAAACAACATCCGCGACGTGATCGCGTTCCCCAAGACCGCGAAGGCCGTGGACCTCATGACCAACTCGCCGAGCGAGGTCGAGCCAAAACAACTCCGTGACCTCCACATCAAGCTGGATGTGGAGGAGTAGCGGATGCGTCAGTAGTATCAACCGCTACAGTGAAGCGGCGGGAAATGCGCCGACTCACAGAGTTGGCCTACAGCAGTCAACTCGTCAATAATCACCCGGCGCTGGCGGTGGCGGGTTCTTCGGCTTTCTTGCGACGCCGGCGGGTGGGTTCGGCGCGGGTGGTTTCGCCAATCTTGCGGTACTTCTTGTAGCGCTCTTCGAGGAGTTCGGCCGGTTTCAGTTCCCGAAGTTTCTCAAGATGCTTGATCACCGTTTTCTTGCAGTTGGCGGCGGTGGTGTCGTAGTCGCGATGCGCGCCGCCGAGGGGTTCGGGGATGAGTTCGTCAATGACGCCGAGATCGAGCAGGTCCTTGGCGGTGAGTTTGAGGGCGGCGGCGGCCTGGGCGGCGTTGGCGCGGTCTTTCCAAAGGATCGCGGCACAGCCTTCCGGTGAGATCACGGAGTAGTAGGCGTTTTCCATGAGGAGAATCCGGTCGCAGACGCCGATGCCGAGGGCGCCGCCGCTGCCGCCTTCGCCGAGGACGACGGCCAGCAGGGGGACTTCGAGCAGCATCATCTCGCGGAGGTTGACGGCGATGGCTTCGGAGATGTGACGTTCCTCGGCGCCGACGCCGGGGTAGGCGCCGGGGGTGTCGATGAAGGTGACGACCGGCAGGTCGAATTTCTCAGCGAGTTGCATCAGACGGAGCGCTTTGCGGTAGCCTTCGGGATGCGCGCTGCCGAAGTTGCGCATCAGGTTTTCTTTCGTGTCGCGGCCTTTCTGGTGGCCGATGACCATCACGCGGCAGTCGCCGATGGTCGCAGGGCCGCCGACAATGGCGCGGTCGTCGGCATACCGGCGGTCGCCGTGCAACTCGATGAAGTCGGTGGCAATCCGCTGGAGGTAATCGAGCAGGTACGGGCGTTTGGGATGCCGGGCGAGTTGGACGCGCTGCCACGGGGTGAGGTTGGTGAAGATGTCTTTCTTGGTTCGTTCGAGTTTCTCCTCGATGTCTTTGATCTGGGCGGAGAGATCGATCTTCTGCTCCTCGGCCTGTTTGCGGAGGGCGTCCAGTGTTTGTTCCAACTCCGCGATTGGTTTCTCGAACTCCAGTGTGAACAGTTTCATCGGGTCACCTCAGTCGCGAATGGTTACGGGCGTGCCGACGGGCAGCAGGGTGTACAATTGTGCCACGTCGTCATTGAGCATCCGGATGCAGCCGGCGGTGGCCTGGCGGCCGATGGAATTGGTTTCCCACGTGCCGTGGAGGCCGTAGCCGGGAACGTCGAGACCGAGCCAGTGCGTGCCGAGGATGTTTTCAGGGTCGCCAAACGGGATGGTTTTGTCGCCGCGATGCCAGACAGGTTGTTCCTGGCGGACGGTGATCTTGAATTCGCCGACGGGCGTCTTGCTGTACTCGCCGGTGCCGACCCGGTAGCGTTTGAAGAACTGCCCGCGGTCGGTGAGCGTGAGGATGTTGTTGGCTTTGCTGACGGTGACGGCGAATTCGGCCTGATAGACACGTAGCCGGTTGCCGACGCGGATCAGGTCAGAGGACAGGCCGTTGGCCTGTTTGATCAGTTCGATGGTGGTGTGGAACTGCTTGGCAATTTTCCCGAGCGAATCCCCGGCGACGATGGTGTAGTCAACCTTCTCGGGCGCGGGGGCGGGGGTGAAGATGATCCGGGTGTTGAGTTCGCTCAACAGCGTCCGCAACGCCTCCGACCCGGTCTCGGCCAACGGCTGGAGCAGCGCGCGGGCTTCGGCGAGCTTGCCGGCCGCCTGCAGTTCGCTGGCTTGTTGAAGTGGTTCGGCGGAAGTAGCGGCCGCGGTTTCAGGAGCGCGCTCGGTTGGCGTGACCACGGGGGGCGGCGGGGGGGCAGAGGATTCCTTTACCGGTGTGTCCGGTAACCGCTCACAACCCGCAAGACACAAGCTGAGTCCCCCAACGCAGATCCAAAATTTCATGCGTGCAAGTCGCGAACGACCAAGCTCATCGAAGGGTAACGGCGAGCGGGCTCCTTTTCAAGACATTTGAGGATGACCCGTTCCAGGTGGATGGGCAGGTTGGGGACGCGGCTGCGGGGCGGGACGAGGTGCTGCTGGAAGTCTTTGTATTTTTCCAGAATCTCCTCGCGGGTGCTGCCGGTAAACGGCTTCTTGCCGGTAATCATCTCGTAGGCCGTCATCCCGAACGCAAAGATGTCCGCCCGCTCGTCCACCGGCTCGCGCAAGATTTGCTCGGGCGCCCAGTACGAGAGCGTGCCGGACAGCGACTTGAGTTTCTGCGGCCGGCTGGGCCGGGGCGCCGACAGATCGAAGTCCACCAGCTTCGGCTCGTAGTTCTTGGGGATGATCAGGTTTTCGGGTTTGAAATCCAGATGGATGAAGCCGTGTTCGTGCAGTTGCGCGAGCGCCGACGCCATCCCGTGCAGCACCTGGAGGCGGTGGGTTTCCAGCAGCGGATCGGCGCGCAGGATTTTGTCGCGCAGATTCGGGCCTTCCACGTACTCGACCACGGCGTACAGAAATCCCTGATCGCGACCCTTGCCGTAGTAATGGATGATGTTGGGATGATCGAGTTGGCTCAACACCTTGCAGCCCCAGTTGAACTGCCGGATCCGGCCCCAGCGCCAGCGAAACTCCGGCAGCATCACCCGCAACACAAACTCGTTGCCGGCCGGGTCGGCCACCAGATAAATGTCCGCCATCCCGCCCCGGTTGATCTTCTCCAGGATATTGAAACCGCCTAGTCGTTCACCAATCATGCCGGGTCACCTCTTCAGGTACTGGCCGACCAACAGCGCCAGCTTCTTCTTCGTCGCCGGCCGCATCGCGGCCGGCGCGGTCATGATCGCGTTGGCCAACGCGTGTCGGCAGGGGCAATCGGCGTCGGCCTCGAGCCGCTGCACCGCCCGCCGGATGATCTCCTGCGCCGTGCGCGCGTTCTTCTGCAGATTGCCGATCACCATTTCGACGGTCACTGCCTCTTCGCTTGCGTGCCAGCAATCGTAATCGGTCACCATCGCCATCGTCGCGTAACAAACCTCCGCCTCACGCGCGCAGCGGGCCTCACCGAGATTCGTCATCCCGATCACGTCCCAACCCATTGCGCGGTGGAACTGCGACTCCGCGCGCGTCGAAAACGCCGGCCCCTCCATGTTCACGTACGTCCCACCGTCGTGCGCCGTCGCGCCGGCTTGCCGGGCGCAGTCCAGCAGCATGCGCCGCAGCCGATCACACACCGGGTCCGCGAACGACACGTGCGCCACAATCCCATCGCCAAAGTATGTGAAGTCCCGGCTACGCTTCGTGCGGTCGAAGAACTGATTGATGAACACGATGTCCGTCGGCTTGTACTCCTCCTTCAGACTGCCGACGGCGCTGACGCTGATCACCGTACCCACCCCCAGCTTTTTCATGCCATACAAATTGGCCCGGTGATTCAATTCACTGGGGAGGATCTTGTGCCCCCGTCCGTGCCGGGGCAGGAAGACGACCTCGTTGCCGGCCAGCCGTCCCGTGAGATACTGGTCGGACGGTTTCCCAAACGGCGTGGCGACGGTGACCCATCGCGTCCGCTCCAGCCCGGCCATCTGATACAGTCCGCTCCCCCCAATGATGCCGATCCGCACGCTCAACCCATAGCGGATACCAACCGGCGGGGGCAAGCCGATTTCCCGTCCGGCGTCAGTTGGTCAGGTGCGAACAACATTCTTGTTGCGACAAGGGTGCGATGATCATGAAATGCGGGACCCATTCGCGTCACCACCAAGCAGGTGACACGAGGCTAGACATCCACGCCACTTTCGTCTATTTTCTGGCCATGAAACCGCGGATCCGTGAGTTGCTTCACGCCACTCCCTTTCAGCCATTTGTCATTCGCATGGCCGATGGGCGGGAGTACCGGGTCGAACACCCGGATTTTGTGCTGGCCGCGGCCAGCGATGTGCCACACATTACGATCGAAGAAGCGGATGGGCGCCAGCACTACCTCTCAGCCCTCCTCGTAACCAGCATTGAGCGGGCGAGCGATGTGCGTTCAGGCAACGGCCAGGAGAAGTAGCGACTCCCGGGTGCGGCTCTATGCCCACCGCGCTCACCGCGCACGGCTACAACCGGAATTGCGTTTGACGTGGTACACCGACCCTCCTAATCTGCCGGCAAGACGAAGTTCCGTTGCGCTTTGTCATCTGCTGCTGACTTTGTCCGAAGGCTAATGTTGAAGGGAGAAGTATGAAAATTCTCGGCATGGAGCTTTACCCGAAACGAAAGACGGATGAGGAGTTCATTGAGCAAGTGCGGCGCAGCATTCCTTTGGCAAAGCGATTAGCCTTAGTGCATTTGCTTGTCGTTGCCTTGTGGGGCGGGCTGCTGGTCGTGGGATTTCGGTGGTTTCTCGGTGTCGCGCGAGAGTTTGAGTGGGCAGCGGTATCGGAGGGGTTAGTCGTCGGTCTGGCTTTTGGGCTGCTGCTCGGCTTCGGGTGTTGCTCTTGCTTTGCATCGGTCGTTCACGGCATTGAGTGCTTTGTTGGTGACCGGCGAGCGAAGCTTCTAGTGAAGTTCTACGACGAGGCGATGAAGCGTGGGCGTGATCAGACATGATCTCCCGACTCAGTTCTGCTAATAGCGGGACCGCTGGCGCGCGTTGAACCGGACGGCAAAACGTGCGGAGTGACGCCGTGATCGGTGATCACTTAACAGTGACGGTCTTCGCCAAGTTGCGGGGCTGGTCAATGTGTTCGCCGCGCAGGTCGGCGATGTGGTAGGCGAGTAACTGTAACGGGATGGCGATCAGGATGGGGGAGATGAGTTCTTCGGTCGGCGGCACCCAAAGCATGTCGTTGGGTTCGGTGTCGGCTCCGGTTTGTTGAAGCTTGGCGTCGCCGTCGAAGGCGACGGCGATGACGGGGCCGCTGCGGGCTTTGATCTCCATGATGTTGCCGATCATGTCGTCGAAGGTGCGGTCCCGGCAGGCGATGGCGACGACGAAGATGTTGGGATCGACGAGCGCGATCGGGCCGTGTTTCATTTCGCCGGCCGAGTAGGCTTCGGCGTGGATGTAGCTGATCTCTTTGAGCTTGAGCGCGCCTTCCATCGCCGAGGGGAGATTGACGCCACGGGCGAGGTAGAGGGCGTTGTTCTTCCGGTAATACTTCTTGGCCAACTCGATCATGGACGGCTCGCGCTGGATGAGTTCGGCGGCTTGCTGGGGCGCGGCGAGCAGGGCTTGTTTGAGTCGGCGGAGTTCATCCGGGGTCGCGGTGTCGCGAATCTCGGCGAAGTAGATCGCGAGCAACGTGATGGTGAGACATTGGAGCGAGTAGGCTTTGGTGGAGGCGACGGCAATTTCGGGGCCGGCTTGGATGTAGGCGACGCCGTGGCTTTCGCGGGCGATGGAACTGTCCACCACGTTGAGGACGCCGATGATCTTCGCGCCTTTCTTTTTCATCGAGCGGACGGCTTCGAGTGAATCGGCGGTCTCACCGGATTGGCTGACGACGACGCAGAGGGTGTCGTCGAGCACGACGGGGTCGCGGACGCGGAGTTCGGCGGCGAGGTCGGCTTCGCACGGGATGCGCGCGAGTTTCTCGGTCACGAACCGGCCAACCAGGCCGGCATGATACGCGGTGCCGCAGGCGACGAAGACAACCTTGCGGAGTTTCCGGATTTCATCGGCGGTCAAACCGATGTTCTCAAACGTGATCGGGTGATCCACGCCCCGCAGGCGACCGGCCAGGCAGGCGCGCATGGCATCGGCTTGCTCGTGGATTTCCTTATGCATGAACTTTTTGTGGCCGCCTTTCTCGGCGGCGTCGGCGGGCCAGGGGATCTGATAAACGGGGCGTGTGATGGGCCGCAGATCGAGGTCGGTGATCTCGATCTGGTCGCGGGTGATCCGGCAGAGTTCGTCATCGTCGATGACGTACACGCGGTCGGTTTCTTTGCGGACGGCACCCATGTCGGAGGCGATGTAGTTTTCGCCCTGGCCGACACCGACGACGAGCGGGGAGAACCGGCGCACGGCGATGAGTTCATCCGGGTGGTCGGCGCTGATGATGCCGAAGGCAAATGCGCCGCTGAGTTCGCGCACGGCCTGCCGGACGGCTTCGCGCAGGCCGCCCCGGTAGTGTTTCTCGACGAGGTGGGCCATCACTTCGGTGTCGGTCTGGCTGGTGAACTTGTGGCCTTCGGCGGTGAGTTGGCGGCGGAGTTCCTGATAGTTTTCGATGATGCCGTTGTGGACGACGGCGATGCGGCCGTTGCAACTGAAATGCGGGTGCGAGTTGGGGATGGAGGGTTTGCCGTGCGTGGCCCAGCGGGTGTGGCCGATGCCGGCGGTGCCGGTCAGCGGTTGGTCGCGCAGCAGCCGTTCCATTTGATCGAGGTTGCCGACGACTTTGCGAAACTCAAGCCGGCCGTTGGTGAGGACAGTGATGCCGGCGGAATCGTAGCCGCGGTATTCGAGCCGGCGCAGCCCCGCAAATATGAAGTCGGGCGCGTTGCGCTGTCCGATGTAGCCGATGATGCCGCACATGGTTCGCGGCAGATTACCGGCAGCGTGACCGGATTGTCAATTGACGCCTCGCAGGTGTGTGCCTAAGATGCGGCGTGATGAAGCGCTTGGCGGCCACCCGCGTGACTCCCAACAACGTGCTGGGTGTCATCATGGGCGGCGGCGCCGGCACGCGTCTGTTCCCGCTCACCAAGGAGCGCTCCAAACCCGCCGTGCCGATGGCCGGCAAATACCGGCTGGTCGATGTGCCGATCAGTAATTGCATCAACTCGGAAATCCGTCACATGTACGTGCTGACGCAGTTCAACTCCGCGTCGCTGCACCGGCACATTCACCAGACCTACCGGTTCGACCGATTCGCCAGCGGCTTCGTCGAAATCCTCGCGGCGCAACAGACCCCCGGCGGCGCGTTCTGGTATCAGGGCACGGCCGACGCCGTCCGGCAAAACCTCCGTTATTTTCTGCGCGAGGACTACGACTTCGTCGTCATCCTGTCCGGCGACCAACTCTACCGGCTGGATTTTCGCAACGTGCTCCAGCAACACCTCGACCACGAAGCGGACATCACGATCTGCGTCATCCCCGTCGTGCGCAAGGAAGCCTCGAGCCTCGGCATCCTCCAGGTCAACGAGGAGAAACGCATCGTCCGCTTTGTCGAGAAACCGACCGACCCCAAGATGCTGGACGATCTCAAACTGGACGACCCGTTACTCTCGCACATCGGCGTCACCAAGAGCGAAGATCATTTCCTCGCCTCGATGGGCATCTACGTTTTCAACCGGGAAATCCTCCGCAAAGCGCTCGATAACGACAAGACCGATTTCGGCAAGCACATCATCCCTGACGCGATCAACCGCTACCGGGTGTACGGGTACATCTTCCAGGGCTACTGGGAAGATGTCGGCACCATCCGCAGTTTTTACGATGCCAATCTCGCCTTGTGCTCGACCAAGCCGCAGTTCAACCTGTTTGACCGGCACACCCCGATCTACACGCACGCGCGGTTCCTGCCGGCCTCCAAGGTCCTCGACGCGCGCATCAACCACTCCTTGATCGCCGACGGCTGCGTGATCCTAAAATCCACCATCGAACATTCCATCGTCGGCGTCCGCTCCTTCATCGGCAACGACTGCGTCATCCGCAACTCCATCATCATGGGCTGCGATTACTACGAGAGCCAGCATCAGGTCCAGGAACAGGACGCGATGGGCATCCCCCACATGAGCATCGGCCACGGCAGCCGCATCGAACAGGCGATCATCGACAAAAACGCCCACATCGGCGCCAAGGTGGTCATCACCCCCAAGCCCGGCCACGCCGATTTCGATGGTCCCAACTACCACATCCGCGACGGCATCGTCATCATCCCGAAGAACGCCGTCATCTCCGCCGGCACGAAGATTTAGCCACCGCTGATTTCCAGAAAATCCCGTGCGTTCGTTGACGGCAGGGCCGACCCTCGCCGGTACGCTAGCATGCTACACCTGTAGCATGCTAGCGTACCAGCCCCACCTCTTGGTTTGCGACGGTGTGGGGAAGCGTGTGGTTGTCGCCGCGGCGTGAGCTGCGGACGAAGCTTGCGCTTCGGTTACGGCGGTCGCTACCAACTTGCATTTCGGGGGCGTCGTCCGTAGCCTGCCGGCATGGAGCTGGTCTTCGGAATCACCGGTCAGGATGGGCGCGCGCGCGCGGGTCGGCTGCAGACGGCCTACGGGGTGGTGGAGACGCCGGTGTTCATGCCGGTGGGGACACAGGGGACGGTGAAATGTATGGCGCCGGGAGAATTGCGGGAACTGGGCGCGGAGATCGTGCTCGCCAACACCTATCACTTGCTGGTGCGGCCGGGGATTGAGATCGTGGAGAAGGCGGGTGGGCTGCACACGTTCATGGGGTGGGACGGGCCGATTTTGACGGATAGCGGCGGTTATCAGGTATTCTCGTTGGCGAAACTGCGGCGGATCACGCCGACGGGAGTGGAATTTCAGTCGCACGTGGACGGCAAGACCTTGTTCCTCGGACCGAAAGAGGCGATAGCGGCGCAAGCGGCGTTGGGGAGCGATATTGCAATGGTTTTCGATGAGTGCGCGCCGTGGCCGTGCGACCGAGAATACGCTTGCCGGAGTGTGGACTTGACCCTACAGTGGGCGGCTCGTTGCCGGGAAATCGAGCGAAAAACCGGCGCGTTGCTCTTTGGCATTGTGCAGGGAAGTGTGTATCCCGATTTGCGGGAGAAGTGCGCGCGGGAGTTGGTGGCGCTGGATTTTGACGGGTACGCGGTCGGCGGGGTGAGCGTGGGCGAGCCGTTCCCCGAGATGCTCGCGCAGGTGGAAGCAACGGTGCCGCATCTGCCAGTTGAGCGTCCGCGCTACGTGATGGGTGTGGGGACGCCGCCGCAGATGTTGGAGATGATCGCACGGGGAGTGGACATGTTTGATTGCGTGTTGCCGACCCGCGTGGCGCGCAACGGGACGGTCTTCACGCGCACCGGCACGTATGCGGTCAAGAACGCCCGGTACCGGGAGGATTTCCGTCCGCTGGAGGAGGGTTGCGCGTGCGCGGCCTGCCGGCAGTTCAGCCGGGCGTACGTGCGCCACTTGGTGTGGGCCAACGAGATTTTGGGGCTGCGGTTGGTGACGACGCACAACCTGCACGTGTACGTGAATTTGATGCGGGAGTCGCGCGCGGCCATCACGGCCGGGAAGTTTGAGGAATTTCGCAAGGAGTTTGTCGCCGCCTACAAAGAGAGAGTGGAAAACGATGAGTCTATTTGAACTATTGGCATTGTCGCCACCGGCGCCGGCCGGGCATGACCCGAATCCGACGGGGCAGATGGTGCAGATGATCATGATGTTCGCGGTGCTGGGCGTGATGTTTTATTTCCTGCTGATTCGTCCCCAGCAAAAGCAACGCAAGGAGCAGGAGAATCTGTTGAACAACCTGAAAGCCGGCGACCGCATCCTCACGTCGGGCGGTATCTACGGCGTGGTGGCCAACGTGAAGGACAAGACTGTGCTGGTCAAGATTGCCGACAACGTGAAGGTCGAGATGACCAAGACCGCCATCACCACCGTGGTGCAGAAGTCCGAGGAGAGCGGAGGGGAGGAGAAGAAGTAGGATTGTTTTGGAGTGCGGCGGCTCGACGCCGCTTTTCCTCGTCGAGGCTTGACTCGGCGAATCTGGTTTGGGCGTCAAGCCGCCCGAACGACAAAGCTGCGTCAAGCCGCAGCACTCCAAATCGGACCGAAGTCAGATCATGAACAAGCAACTGATGTGGAAATTTGGGATTGTGGCGGCGGTGCTGGCACTGTCGGTGTACGGGTACTACCGGTACGGGATCAACCTCGGGATTGATCTGAAAGGCGGCACGTCGTTTCTCATCCGGGTGGACCTGGCCGGGATCGACAAGGAAGGGCACGCGCAGGCGATCGGGCAGACCATGGAGATCATGCGCAAGCGGGTGGACCCCAACGGCGTGTTCGAGCCGATCATCCAGCGCGTCGGCGAAGACCGGATCCTGGTCCAGATTCCGGGCCTGGAGCAGAAGGACCTGGGCCGGATGCGCGGCACCATCGAGCGGGTGGCGTTTCTCGAATTCCGGCTGGTGCACCCGCGCAGTGAGGAGTTGCTGCAGGAGGCGGACAGCGATCCGGGCTTCGTGCCGCCGGTCGGCTACGAGCGGATGGGTTACGAGGACAAGTTGCCCGACGGACGCATCCTCAAGCGCGAGTTTTTCGTCCGCAAGAAACACGAGATGACCGGGGCGCACGTGACGCGGGCGTTTCCGGCGTTCGAGCCGACGACCGGGGAGCCGTATGTGTCGTTGGAGTTCGACCGCGAAGGCGGCGACCAGTTTGCGCGGATCACCTCGGCCAACGTGAACCGGTTGCTCGCCATCGTGCTGGACGGCGAGTTGTACTCGGCGCCGGTCATCAACGAAGCCATCACCGGCGGACGCGCGCAGATTTCGGGCGGCAACATGACGCTGGTCGAAGCCCAACAACTGGCCAACGTGCTGGAAAACCCGTTGCAGTCGCCCGTGCAGATCGTTGAAGAGCGCGGCGTGGACCCGTCGCTGGGCAAGGATTCGATCGACAGCGGCATCAACGCGGCGATCATCGGCACGCTGATCGTGGTGATTTTCATGCCGCTGTACTACCGGTTCGCGGGCGTGGTGGCCGTGGTCGCGCTGGTGCTCAACGTGATGGTGTTGATCGGCGTGCTGGCGATGTTCGGTTTCACGCTGACGCTGCCCGGCATTGCCGGTATCGTGCTGACCATCGGCATGTCGGTGGACGCCAACGTGTTGATCCACGAACGCATCCGCGAGGAGTTGGCGGCCAACAAGACGTTGCGCGGCGCCATCACCGCCGGCTACCAGCGCGCGCTCATCGTCATCTTCGACTCCAACCTGACGACGATCCTGACGGCCGTCATTCTCATCTGGCTGGGCAGCGGCCCGGTCAAAGGCTTTGGGGTCACGCTGACCATCGGTTTGCTGGCCAATCTGTTCACGGCGGTGTTCGTGACCCGGGTGCTGTTCGATTGGATGGTGGACTCCGGCTGGCTGAAATCCTTCAAGATGATGCATCTGATCCGGCCGACGAAGATCGATTTTCTGGGCGCCCGCCGCTGGGCATTTGGCGGCTCGTTGGCGCTGGTCATTGCGGGCAGCAGCATGTTTCTGCAACGGGGAGGCTTGGACGTGGGCCGGGGGAATGTGTACGGAGTGGATTTCACGGGCGGTGACGCCGTGACGCTCCAATTCGCGCAGAAGATCGATTCCACGCGCATCCGGCAGAGCCTGGAGCAGGCGGGGCTGTCCGACTCGTTCATCCAGTACCAACGCGACGCCGCCGGCAGCCACGAAGTGCTCTCGGTGAAACTGGCCGAGGGCGCCAGCGCGAAAGCGGTGGAGGCGCTGCAAACCAGCTTCCCCGACGCGAAGTTCACGGTGCTCGGCACCGAGCGCGTGGGCGCCACCGTCGGACAGGAACTGCTCCGGCAGGCGCTGGAAGCGACGGGACTGGCGTTGCTGGCGATCATGATCTACGTGGCGTTTCGGTTCGGCGAGTTCGCCTACGGCATCGGGGCGCTGGTGTCGCTCGTGATGAACGTGCTGATGACCGTCGGCCTGTTCTGCCTGGTCGGACGCACGTTTTCGTTGCCGGTTGTGGCGGCCGTGCTGACGATTATCGGGTACTCGATCAACGACACCATCGTCGTGTTCGACCGCATCCGCGAGGACAAGAAACTGGCCGGCGGCCGGGTGAACTACTTCGACCTCATCAATCGCAGCATCAACGAAACCCTCTCGCGCACCGTGGTGACCGGTGGCACGACGATGCTGGCGACGCTGGCGATCCTGGTTATCGGCGGATCGGTGCTGAACGATTTCGCGTTCACGTTTCTGGTGGGCATGATCACCGGCACGTTCGCCTCGATCTTCATCGCCAGCCCGATCGTGCTGTGGTTTCACCGTGCCGAAGCCGGTAAGGCCAAAGCCAGCGCCCGCAAGCCCGAACCGGCAAAGGCGTGAAGCGGTGGATCATCGCCGCCGCCGACCCGGCCGCGGCCGCGCTCGCCCGCGACCTCCGTCTGCCGCCGCCGCTGGCGCAGACGCTCATCAATCGCGGTTACCGGGACGCGCCCGCCGCCCGTCAATTCCTGAATCCCCGGCTGCAACAGTTGGCCGATCCGTTCGAGTTGCCGGATATGGCCGTGGCCGTGGAGCGGGTTCGGATCGCCATCGCCGGCAAGGAGCGGATCGTCATCTACGGTGATTACGACGTGGACGGCATCACCTCCAGCGCGCTGCTGACGCGCGTCCTGCGGGCCGCGGGGGCAGACGTGGCCAACTTCCTGCCGCATCGGTTCGATGAAGGCTACGGTCTGAGCGCGGATGGTGTGGCGCGTTGTATGAAGGAACACCGGCCGCAGTTGCTCATCGCCGTGGACTGCGGCACGACCGCGGTAGCGGAAATCGCCATTCTCAAATCACAAGGCGTGGATGTCGTTGTGCTCGACCATCACGAGCCGCCCGAGCAGTTGCCGGAGTGCGTGGCGTTGGTGAATCCGAAACGCGGCCACGCGCCGACGCCCCTCGCCTCCGTCGGCGTGGCGTTCAAACTCGCGCATGCGCTCCTGAAACGGGAGCGGGCGCTCGCGGTGAAAATCGATCTCCGCGATCAACTCGACCTCGTCGCCCTCGGCACGGTTGCCGACATCGTGCCGCTGGTGGGCGAAAACCGCATCCTCGTCAAAGCCGGGCTGGAGTGGTTGGCGGAAACGGACAAACCCGGACTGCGCGCGCTGATGAATGTGGCGGGCGTGCGCGGCGAAGTGCAGCCCGGTCACATCGGTTTCCGGCTCGGCCCGCGGCTCAACGCCGCCGGACGTCTGGCCAATGCGATGGCCGCGCTGGAGTTGCTGCTGACGGAAGATGCGGATCGCGCCCGGGAATTGGCGGCGTTGCTCACCAACCACAACACAGAACGCCAACAGATCGAGGAGCAGATCGTCGCGGAAGCGCTCACCCAAGCCACGCAGTACCAGGACGACCGGGTGCTGGTGTTGGCCGACGACGCCTGGCATGCCGGCGTGATCGGCATCGTCGCCCAGCGTGTGGTGCAGCAGTTCTACCGGCCCACGGTGATCATCGGGACGGAAGGGAAGGGGTCGTGCCGGAGCATTGCCGCCTTCTCAATCGTCGCCGCCTTGCGCAGTTGCGGGCCGTTGCTGGAGAAATGCGGCGGCCACGAGATGGCGGCCGGGCTGACGATCAAACCGGCCAACATTCCCAAACTTCGCGCCGCGCTCAACGAGTACGCCGCGACCGTGCTCAAGCCGGACGATCTGCTACCCCAGGTGCGCGTGGATGCCGTCGTGCGGCTGGACGACTTGGACACGGAGTTTTTCCGGCACCTGAAGCAGTTCGAGCCGGGCGGCCCGGAAAATCCGACGCCGTGTTTCGCCGTGGAAGGAGTGCGACTGCGCGGCCCGCCGCGCGTGATCGGGCAGAAGCACCTCAAGTTTCTCGTCACGGACGGCGACACCACGGTCGAGGCCGTTTGGTGGCGGATGGCGGCGGTGGAGTTGCCGGCAGGGGCGCTGGACGTGGCATTCGTCCCGGAGCTGAACGAATACCGCGGTGAGCAGATCGTCCAGTTGAACGTGCGCGATGCTCGTGCTGTCGCTACGCCGCTTTGAGGACGCGGCGGCGGCATGCGACCAACTGATCGCTGGTCAAGGGGCGTGGGTTCGGGTATTCTCATGTGGGTCATGAGTTCCACTGCATCCACTGATTTGGAGCGCTGGCGGCGGCAATGGCAGCTCGCCGAAGAGGGATTGTTGGAGCAGAAACGGCAGGAGTTGCAGTCACTGACCGACGAGCAGGCGCGGGAAATGTCCAGCCGGCTGTTGTCCTTGGCGTGCGCCGCGGCAGTGCCCGCATGGCGTCAGCAGGGCTCCGGCTTGGTCGAGCAGCAGCGCTATTTCCGCCATGCCCGAACTTAACCCGATTTTTCAGGCAGCCGTGGAGCTGCAGTCCTTCTGCGAATCCAATGGCTGGCGGTTCTGTTTCATTGGTGGGGTGGCGGTCCAGCGTTGGGGTGAACCGCGGCTGACGGTTGACGTTGATCTCACGTTGCTCACCGGTTTCGGGGACGAGGACCGGTTCGTCGACCGGTTGTTGGAAACGTTCCGGGGACGGCGGCCTGACTGCCGGGAATTTGCCCTGGCCACCCGGGTGGTTCTGCTGGCGAACGACCACGGCACGCCGCTGGATGTGGCGCTGGGCGCGATTCCGTTTGAACAGCGCACGGTGGCGCGCACGTCGGTGTTTGACGTCGCGGCGGGATGCCGGCTGTTGACCTGCAGCGCCGAGGACCTGGTCGTCCACAAGTGTTTTGCCAACCGCGACCGGGACTGGGCCGATGTCGAAGGCATCCTGATGCGGCAAGGCAAGAAGCTGGACCTGGATTTGGTTCGACGGGAACTCGCTCCGCTCGCCGCCGTGAAAAACGCACCCGACATCCTGCCGAGGCTGGAGCAGAAAATCGCCCGGCTTACGTGACCGGACGACGGGACAGACGGCACCTCCGTGCCGGGTTTGACGAACGAAAGCCCTCCAGTACGAAAGGTGGCGGTCAAGCCGCCTTGAGGACGCGGCCGCTCTTGATGCAGACGGTGCAGACCCTGATCCGACGCGTGGCGCCGTTGACGAGGGCGCGGACGTTCTGCAGGTTGGCCTGGAACACCCGCGGCGTGATCGCGGTGACGTGCTGCCCGATCCCGCCCGTTTTCTTCGGCTGCCCGCGCCGGTGAATGATGTTTCCACGCACGCCGCCCTTGCCGCAAATTTCACATCGTCGAGACATAATTGTTTGCTCCGTCCGTTTCGGGGCGTGAACCTTAGCCAAGCCGGTCGGTCCGCGCAAGGCTAAAAAACGTCAGCCGCGCAACCGTCTGGAGATGAGCGGGACCAGTTCGCTGATCCTGACCCGGTCCTGCTTCATGGTGTCGCGGTCACGGAGAGTGACGGTATCCTTCAGTTCCAGACCTTTTTCGCCGAGAGTGTCGAAGTCGATCGTGACACACCATGGCGTGCCTTGTTCGTCCTGGTAGCGGTAGCGTTTGCCGATGTTGCCACGGTCGTCCCATTCGGTGGTGAAATGCGGCTGGAGCAGCCGGAAAACCTCCTGCGCTTTTTCGAGCAGCGGCGGTTTGTTGCGGAGGAGGGGGAAGACCGCCACTTTCACGGGGGCGATGCGCGGGGCGAAACGCATGACGATGCGCGTGTCGCCGGGGGCGATTTCTTCTTCGGCGTACGCGGAGCAGATGAGCGCCAGGGCGATGCGGTCCACGCCGGCGCTGGGTTCGACAACGTGCGGGATGTATTTCTCCTTCGTTTCGTCGTCGAAGTATTCCATGCTCTTGCCGGAAAATTTCTGGTGCTGGCTGAGATCGAAGTTGCCGCGAGCAGCAATGCCTTCCAGCTCCTGCACGCCAAAGGGGAACGCGAACATTACGTCCACACAGGCGCTGGCGTAGTGGGCGAGTTCTTCCTTCTTGTAGGTGTAACAACTCAGCGCAGTTGCCGGCAGGCCGATGCTCTCGTACCACTTGAGACGTTCTTTGACCCACCGTTCGTGCCAGTCGGCGTCGGTACCGGGTTTGATGAAGAACTCCAACTCCATCTGCTCGAACTCCCGGCTGCGGAACGTGAAATTGCGCGGGTTGATCTCGTTGCGAAACGCCTTGCCGATCTGCGCAATGCCGAACGGAATCTTCTGCCGAGAGACGCTGAGGACATTTTGGAATTGAGCAAAGATCACTTGGGCGGTCTCGGGGCGCAGGTAGGCGACGCTGCCGGTATCTTCGACGGGGCCGACGTTGGTCTTGAACATCAGATTGAACTTGCGCGCTTCGGTGTACTCATGGGTGCCGCCCTCGGGACATTTCGTGTTCGGTAATTGATCGGCCCGCCACCGGCCTTTGCACTTCTTGCAGTCCACCATCGGGTCGGTAAAGGACTCGACGTGGCCACTGGCTTCCCAGACGCGGGGGTGGGTGATGATCGTGCCGTCGATGCCGACCACGTCGGTGCGAGTGCGGACGACGTCGTTCCACCAGGCGTCGCGGATGTTGCGTTTGAGTTCGGCGCCGGCCGGGCCGTAGTCCCAAAAACCGTTGATGCCGCCATAGATCTCGGACGATTGGAAAATGAAGCCGCGTCGCTTGCACAGGGCGACGATCTTTTCCATCAAGCCTGCCTGCGTTTTCTCGGCCATAGGGGCGGGACTATGGCACGGAGTTTTCAGCCAAGTCAAGGCGGCTGGCCAAAATTGCACATCCGGCAGGCTGGCATCGTTTGTGCCTCAAGACGAGTCTGCTTCAATGAACATCCTCGTTGCTGATGACAGTACGACCAACCGCAAGCTGACGCGCGTCCAGTTGGAAGCCAGGGGCCACACGGTCGTCGAGGCGATTGACGGCGTCGACGCGCTCAGGGTGCTGGAGCACGAAAATGTGGACGGCATCGTCTCCGACATCCTGATGCCGAATCTGGATGGTTATGGGCTGTGTAGCGAAGTCCGCAAAAACGAGCGCTTGCGTCACCTGCCACTTGGTTTCCAAACAGGCGCTTTTTTCTCATCGACCGATGAGAAGCTCGCGCTCGACGTCGGGGCGGATCGGTTCTTCCGCAAACCGTTGCCCGCCGGCGTGCTTATAAAGGCGCTTGAGGAGGTAGCGGTCGAGCGAAAGCAATCGCCACCGCAGCCGGTCAGATTTCCCAAGACGGACTTGCTCCAAGAATACAGCAAACGGCTCGTGGACCGGCTGGAGGAGACGAACAGTGAACTGACTCTCAAGTCCACCGCCCTCGAAGCCGCGGCCAACGCCATCACGATTATCGACTGCCGCGGCGCGATCCTTTGGGTGAACCCGGCGTTCACCAAGCTTACCGGTTACACCGCGACCGAAGTCCGTGGCAAAAATCCGCGCCTGCTCAAGTCCGGCCAGCATGATCGGGCATTCTATCGTGACCTGTGGGAGACGATTCTCGCCGGCCACACGTGGCGGGGTGAACTCACCAATCGCCGCAAGGACGGAAGCATCTACGTTGGCGAGCAGACCATCACTCCCGTTTGCTCTGCCGACGGGGTGATCACGCACTTCGTCGGCATCATGATCGACATCACCGAGCGCAAGCGGGCGGAGGAGGAATTGCGTGCGACGCATGAGCAGATGCGCCAGTTGCTGACGCACAGTCCGGCGGTGATGTACCGGCTCACGATCGACGGCCAGACCGTGGCCCCGGTGTTTGTGAGCGACAACATCCAGCGGTTGCTGGGGGTCGGTGTCGCGGAGTCCACGCGCTACGAGTGGTGGCTGGACAGCTTGCACCCGGACGATCGCGACCGCGTCCTGGCCGGCCTTGCCAACGGACTCACGCAAGGTGGCTACTCGATGGAATACCGGGTGCGACACAAGGACGGGACTTATCGCTGGATCGAAGATGACAACCGCGTACTGCGTGGCGACTCCGGCCAGCCAAAGGAAGCCGTCGGCGTGTGGACGGACATCACCGAGCGCAAACGAGCAGAGGAGGGGTTGCGCGGGAGCGAGGCGCAATTGCGTCAGACCTACTTATTCTAATTCGCTTTCAAGATGAGACGAACAGTGGTAGAGTGGAGGCATGGCCAGACCACGTCAAATCGATCCGCTCGTCGTCAAACGGGCGCAACAGACCGCCGTCGCCTCCACCTCGGTCG
>Ga0247727_10002753_pt1 | contig 39727 bp, 30 predicted proteins | sample WisWelCaveWW1625_FD_202498 | JGI IMG/M metagenome (GOLD analysis project Ga0247727, IMG submission 202498) | Biofilm microbial communities from Wishing Well Cave, Virginia, United States - WW16-25 | ecosystem: Environmental > Aquatic > Deep subsurface > Groundwater > Cave microbial mat | place... | reverse complement strand
CCAGCGAGTGCATCAACGCAGTTCCCGCCAACCATGGCATGAAGGAGGCGTTTTCAACCGGATCCCAGAACCACCATCCACCCCAGCCCAGTTCGTAATAGGCCCAGCCGCTCCCCATCGCAACACCAACGGTCATAAAACACCAGGCGACAGTGGTCCAGGGGCGTGACCAGCGCGCCCAGGCCGCATCCAGCGTGCCCCCCAAGAGTGCGGCGATCGCAAAGGCAAAGGCGACGGAGAAGCCCACGTACCCCATGTAGAGCATCGGCGGGTGGATCACCATGCCGGGGTCCTGCAGCAGAGGATTCAGATCGCGCCCATCGAGTGCGGCCGGGATCAACCGCTCGAACGGATTGGAGACCGTCAACATGAACAAGAGAAATCCCACGCTGACCAAGCCCATCACGCCGAGAATACGCGCGCGCATCGCCTCCGGCAGATGGGTGGACAAGAACGAGACAGCGACCATCCAGATGCTGAGGATGAACATCCAGAGGAGCAGTGATCCCTCGTGCGCGCCCCAAATGGCCGCGAGGCGATAATGCAGGGGGAGCTGGGAATTCGACGTGGCCGCGACGTAGAGCACGGAGAAGTCTTTGGCCGCAAAGGCATACCCCAAACAACAAAAAGCCAGCAGGACCAGGAGGAATTGCCCTCGCGCCGCCGGCTTCGCCACGGACATCAGAGCCGAGTTCCCGACCGCAGCTCCATAGATAGGCAGGCTCCCCTGCACGACCGCCACGCAGAGCGCAAGAATTAAGGCGTAATGGCCGATTTCTGGAATCATTTTGGTTCCTAGCGTGGAGTGACGACGAGTGTGCTGCTGCTCTGCGCCCCGGCGGCCTTCGCCTTGGCGAGCGCGGCCGCGGCCTCCGGCGGCATATAGTTTTCATCGTGCTTCGCCAGCACTTCACTCGCCAGGAACGTCCCATCGGCCCCGAGTTGTCCCTGAGCCACCACGCCCTTGCCTTCCTTGAAGAGGTCCGGAAGAATCCCTTTGAACGTCACGGGCACACGTTTCGCCAAGTCGGTCACAACGAAATGCACGGTCAACCCATCGCCCTCGCGGGTGAGGCTGCCGGCTTCGACCATCCCGCCAATCCGGAAGCCGCGCCCTTTCGGCACTTCGGCGTTCGCCACCTGCGTCGGCGTAAAAAAGAAGACGAGATTGCTCTGAAACGCATTCAAGACTAAGGCCGATGCCACCGCCAACGCGACCAGACCGAGCCCGATCAGAACAAACCGTTTTCGTCGAGGGGTCATCGGCTCCGTCTCCTCCTAACCCGCATTATTCATGACGCCTCTGCTGCAATCGCGGATACGCGGCTGTGAGCCTGATGAGCGGGACTGGCACCGCCGCAGACGGCGGAGCCAGTCCCCTGGCACGGCTCTTCTCTCTAGCCACTAGCCTCGGCCCCCCATCCCTCCCTCCCCATATTATGGGGGAGGGATGAGTGGGGGACGACGCACCTTCATGAATCATGAATAGTGCGGGCTAAGCCCCGTCCCGGCGCTCTGCGGCCGCTGCCGCATGGCGCCGCCAGAGAGCGAGGACTTCCCCCCCCATGCACAGGGCCGTGGCCCCGAACGAGGCCCACACGTAGAGGCCGTACCCGCCCATCGCCCAAAACTCCGCTAGGCTCCCCCACTGCATCAGCGCGCCTCCGCCACGTCCGGCAGCGCGGCGGGCTTCCCCCACGACGGGTGGCGCTCCCGCTCGGCAATCACGCAGCGCACGCGGGCCAGCGTCACCGCGAAACTATACATCCAGAACCCGGCCATCATCACCAACATCGCCGTCACCATCGTGCCCGCCATCGTCGGCGCCGCGGTGATGCTGACGGAGGCCCCTTGATGCAACGTGTTCCACCAGCGCACGGAAAAATAGATGATCGGGACATTGATCACCCCCACCAGCGCCAAGACGGCACTGGCGCGATCGGCCCGGCGCAGATCCTCGATCGCCGTGCGCAACAGCATGATCCCGATATATTGAAACAACAAAATCAGTTCCGACGTCAGCCGGGCATCCCACACCCACCAGGCCCCCCAGGTCGGTTTGCCCCACATCGACCCGGTGAGCAGCGCCAGGAAGGTAAACATCGCCCCGGTCGGGGCGATGGCCTGCGCCATCATAAAGGAGGGCCGCGCATTCAATCCTAGTCCGATCCCGGCCCACACTGCCATAATGACGTAGAGAAACATGGACATCCAGGCGGCCGGCACATGGACGAAGATAATGCGGTAGGCGTCGCCTTGTTGCACATCGGTCGGCGCGACGAAGAAGCCAATGTAGAGGCCGACGCCGATCAAGGCGAGCGCCGCGACGGCAAACCACGGGATCAGCTTCCCGGCCAGCGGGTGGAACGCCTGCGGCGACGAATATTTGAACCAGTTGATACCCATGACGCTCATACGAAGGTACTATTCCACCGCGATGCGTAATGCGCTAATAAGTCGGCGTTCTCCACACAGATAACGCACATGGTCTGAGTTCAGCATACTAGGAGAAGTCCCACCGGAGACCAAAGAAAAAGAATTGTCTCGACGTCGAGTCCTTTTGTGTCGGGCTACTCGTCCGCGTTTTCTCCAGCCCGGCTGAGGCCTCGAAGGTCCAATTGTCGAAGAAGCGATAGTTCATGCGAAGCGTCGGAGTCACGCGATACAGCTCCACGTTAAAACTATCCTTCTGGTGATAGAGCAGGACGAACCCGTCGAACTGCAATTGTGGTCCGAGACGAGCCAACGAAGTGAGCGTGAGCGATTGCCCTCGGTACGCTGGACTCGTAATATAGCTGGCATTCGCCACAAAGGTCATATTCTCTAACGGAAAGTTCGCCCCGATTGCTTGAGCCGTATACGTCAATATATTCCCAGTCCCGGGCAGCGCTTGCAAGGAACAAGCGGAATCTGTCACAGCGTTCGGATCGAGGAAGAGGATGCTGGTGCCCGGCAAGATGACCAAACAGTTCGTTTGCCCCGTGCCGGAAATTCGATTGAGCCGAACGTCCCCACCGAGCTGCCAGTCTTTGGTCACCGAATGGAGTACCCCGGCAAGAAACAGGTCGCTGGTTGCCGTCACGGCCTTGGCTTGGTCGCGTAAGAGACTTTCATTCGTTGTGTTGATGGTCTGGAGAGTGGCATTCGGCGTCCCGAAGAGCGCATTCGTGGTTTGCAGATAGGGTGTTTTGCGATGGTCAGCCAGTAGGGTGTAGGTGGTCCCTTCGGTCACCCAGGTCCCGTTGAGCATCGCCACGTTGAGGACGTTGTATGACACGTCGTAGTCGATCAGGCTGAAGGCATTTTTCCCGTTCTCCGCATACCGTAATTCTGTCCCCACTGCCCGGCGGTCCACCACGCCATTGACCATCTGGTTTATGAAGTACAGATTGCCGTTCCAGGACTGTCCGATCGGACCGATGTCCACATTCACCCCGTAAAAGTATCGTTTCCAGTCGGCCCGAAAGTTTCGGGGATCGTCGGGCACGATATTCGAACTCAAGCTGAATTGCCGAGGCTGGCCCGCTAAGAAGTTCACATTCAAGAATTGAGGGACGGCTGTGTAGCGCACCCACGCGCCATCGAATCGAAAGTCCAGGATGCCGCCTTGGTTCCCCGGTTGGCGACCGACCCGGACGAGATACGAATCCTGACTCGAGTGCTCGTAGTAGAGGGCCCTGACGCGGCTGATATTTCGTCTCGTATCTGAGGTGGCCAATAGATTGTACGCCTGTGTACCACGCACCACGAGCTTGTTGTCATACTCATCTTTTCGGTATCGCCCCGTGACATCGAATGCCGACTGCAGCAAGGACTGGTCCTGGTTGTTGATAGTCGTGGTGCTATTCGCCACTTTGTCTGTAATTTCCGTCTGGGAGTACCCGCCATAATAGTACGAGTACAGGCTTCCGAAGATCCGCATTTCGTCTCTCTTCTTAGTCGATCTGCCTGTTTTGGCTTGTGCAAGCTGATTGACGGTCTCCTGCAACACCGCCAACCGCTCTCGTATTCTCACCGCTCCTTCTCCTTCGGGGTAGAGTTTGAGGTAGAGTTCATATTCCGCTTTCGCTTTCACATGTTCCTTGTTTCGTTGTCTGGCCACTCCAACCCACTCCTGAGCTCCTTGTGATTGCTTATTCGGCGGGAGATTGAGGAGTACGTTGAGGATCTGCAGTGCCTTCTCATTCTCTCCGGCATTCAATGCCTTACGGCCTAGCTTCATCAAATCCTCAGCATAGGTCTCAACATTCATCCCAGGACGGAACGGCGGAACATCGAATGACTGCTTCGGTCCCGTCGCGTCCGGAGGCGCCGACGGTGGAACTTCGACCTCTGGCGGGAGCGGTGGCGGGAGCGCCGGCTGATCCAGCTTCACCGAAATCACAATCCGGCTGCTGCTTCTGATGTCCCGCTGGCTCACGCGAAATCGCACCGGCTTGGCAAATTGGATCGAGAGGCCGTTTGTCCCTTGGTCGGGAAACGTCACGGTGAATTTTGGGATCAAGTCGCTGGGAGGCGATGAAGCCAATTCACGTGGGAATCGGAGGGAGCGGTCCAGATCGGGGAAGTCGAGGAACAGGCGAATGAGATCGCCCTGCTGGGAGGGGGTATGCCGCAGATACAGCGCCCGCGCATTGAACACAATGTGGATCTCCGCCGCTGTCGGGGTCTCGACAATCTCAATGCGGTCGAGGACCTGCGCCGAGACCGAACCAGGCGCGGCCAATCCACCAAGCGTGACCATCCCCACCAGAAGGAAACTCCCGACCGCAACAGGCAACCTGCTTATAGAACTGAGGCCCAACGCGCGCTCCTGCCCGGTTTGGATTCATGAACGACAAAGGTCCCCGCCGATGACGGCGAGGACCTTCCGCTGAATTAGAAACTGTTGTCTGTGGATCTATGTTCAGAGTTGATTCTCTTCGAAATCGTCGTCAAGGTGGAGTCGGTGTAGACGTGGCAGCTACCGGCACAGTCCTTCAGCTCCAAGACGTTGTAATTCGTCCGCGGAGTAACCGTTTTCGGGTGGTCACCCGGTGAGTAAGCGTTGGCATGGCAGCCGGCGCAATCCGGCTTGTAACCCGCAAACTGCCAGGCAATGACTTCATTGTTGGTCTTATGGCAGTCATTGCACGTCACGGTGGGGTTATGGGGCTTGTAGAAAGCGCTCCTATGCATATAGGCGGTGGCCGGCGTCCAGGGCACGTCAACACGGTGACAAGTATTGCACGACTGCGTGGTGACAAAGTGACCCGCCGATTTGCCTGTCGCCGTCGTCCCGTTATGACAGGTCGCACACCCGGCCGTGATCCCCGTGTGAATAAACATGGCCCCCGCAAACGTCGTGGTGGACTTGTGACAACTCTCGCAGGGTTGCGTGGTCGGCACGTGCGCGGCGGCCTTGCCCAGTGCCGTCGTGTTGTTATGGCAGCTCGCGCACCCCGTCACGATCCCCGTGTGATTAAACGCGGCCCCCAGAAACGTCGTGGTGGACTTGTGACAACTCTCGCAGGGCGCGTTGGTCACGACGTGATTCGTCGACTTGGCCATGACCCCCGCAAAGCCGCCGCCATGGCAGGTGGCACACCCGTTCACGATTCCCGTGTGATTCATCACGGTCCCCGCAAACGTCGTGGTGGACTTATGGCACGTCTCGCACCCGAGCGTGGTGGGAATGTGAGTGGTCGCTTTGCCCAAGGCCGTCCCGCCGATGACATGGCAGGTCGCGCACCCGTTCGTGATCCCCGTGTGATTAAACGCGGCCCCCAGAAACGTCGTGGTGGACTTGTGACAACTTTCGCAGGGCGCGTTGGTCACGACGTGCTTCGTCGACTTGGCCGTGACTCCCGCAAAGCCGCCGCTATGACAGGTGGCGCACCCGGCCACGATCCCCGTGTGATTCATCACGGTCCCCGCAAACGTCGTGGTGGACTTATGGCACGTCTCGCACCCGAGCGTGGTGGGAATGTGAGTGGTCGCTTTGCCCAAGGCCGTCCCGCCGACGACATGGCAGGTGACGCACCCGTTCGTGATCCCCGTGTGACTAAACGCGGCCGATACAAACGTCGTGGTGGACTTGTGACAACTATCGCACGAAACCGCTGTCGACATGTGCCCGGACGGCTTCCCGATGGCTTGCACTCCGTTATGGCAGCTCACGCAGGTGCCTGACCCGACCCCCGTATGTTTGAAGGCCGCTCCCGTCCAGCCAACCGTCCGGTGGCAACTGTCGCAGGCCATGGTTGTCGGAATATGAGTAGCCGACTTGCCTACCGCGGTAGTTTGGTTATGACATTGGGAGCAGGTTCCCGGAGCGACACCGTTATGGGTAAAGAACGCGGGGGTCCAATTTGTCGTTCGGTGGCAGCTGTTGCAGTTGACTGTGGTAGGCAGGTGGTTCGCCGGCTTAAAGGTAGATACGACTCGTCCGCCGGGTGAATGACATTGCATACACTGCGTCGGCGTTCCTCGAAAAATGCCCTGCAAGTGGCACCGCTCGCACACGACCTGCGCGTGGCCGCCGCTGAGCGGGAAGCCGGTGCTGCTGTGATCGATTTCGATATCCGTGCGGATACGTCCCTGGGCAGAAGCGGTATCCGGCATCAACAGCATCGTGCTGCATACCGCCAGAAGCCCGGCAACAATCGCCCAGGCAAAGAACCAACGTCCTGTCCAGCTAGTCAATTGAGTCATTCTTGTATCCGCCCATCGTGGAATATCTCTCGCTTGGGCCACGATATTGTTATTCGGTTCCAGCGCGCTGGTTGCGCTTCTTTTCTTTGATTGAGACCACAATCCCAATTCCCGATTATTAGATGGGCACTCCAACCGAGACAGTCATGGGAACGTAATTCGAAACACGGATAGAGCAAGGGACATGCCTTACAAAGAAAACATCGCAAGATTTTGATTTATATATGAAGTTTATAATCTTCCTGGGTAGATCTACCCATGAACGAAGTCCTTATTTCCTGTACAGGATGCAGTCCAACACCTACATTCTCTACAGATGGGAATCCTTCTCCACAGGTCATAAATGTCCGAAACCACGAAAGGATTGTGCATCCGAGAAGCAGGCGCGGGAGTTGCTCTACACAATCAGGATCTTCGACGCATCGCCTACAACCGATCAACGAACCAATCTTCTCTGAACATAGGATGAACGAATATGGCTATCGCTGAACCTCTCCAGCAAGTCCGGAAACGAACAACCGGAGCACCTCGCCCGGCGACCAGGCTCGCCTCAAAACCGGATGAAGACGCGACATCCGATTCTCCCTCCCTGCCCGGACGACTGCTGGCTTTCGTGCTCGTGGGCTTATCGATATGGGTGGCCTACAAGGTTGCGACCGGCAAGTATTACACCCCGCGCTCGAACTTTGGCTTTTACCTGGGAGTCGCCGGCTCAGTGATGATGCTTGCTCTTCTGGCCTATCCACTGCGCAAGCACGTGCGCTTCATGCATCGCTGGGGCGCCCTCAAAAACTGGTTTCGTATCCACATGATCATGGGTATCGTCGGCCCGATCCTCGTGTTGTTCCATTCGACCTTTCATCTCCGATCCACTAACGCTACCGTCGCGCTTTTCAGCATGCTGGGAGTGGTCATCAGCGGCATCGTCGGCCGCTTTATCTATACCAAGATTCACTATGGGCTCTACGGCAGGCGCGCCACGCTGGGGAACATTCAGGCGGAATTTGCAGGCCGTTCGAATGATGCCAAATCCCGACTGCACTTTGCGCCTCGTGTCGAGCAATGGCTCCAATCATTCGAGCGCGACTCGACGCAACTCGATCGGTCCTTCATCTCCCACCTCTTCAGCCCCCTGACGCTCGGATCGAAACGGATTATTTTGGACTTTCGCTGCGCGCGCGAGCTGCGAAGAATTCTGAAGACCGAGCGGCATCCGGAGTTCCGTGGGGGGGCATCGGAAGCGATCCGGTTGTCGTCATCGTACTTGAGAGAATGCGAGCGCGTCGCCGAGTTCAGCACCTACGAACGTTTCTTTTCCCTGTGGCACATGCTCCACGTTCCATTGATCTATATCCTGGCTGCCTGCACGGTTTTTCATATCATGGCCGTTTACATGTACTGAGGCCTATCGACTACTGTGCTTGCCTCATCTTACTACCTGCCCATTGTTCTGCTCGGAGCGTTGGTGCTCATGGCCGCACCGGCCAGGGCAGATAACGTCGAGTCGGCATTGATGCCGGGGCAGGTGATCGAAGGCCATGCGAAATGGGAAGAAGACTGCACGAAGTGCCACAAGCGGTTCGACAAGGCGGCGCAGAATACCCTCTGCCAGGATTGTCACAAAGACATTCGTAAGGACGTTGCGCAGAAGCAGGGATCACACGGGCGATTCAAGGAGCAGCGCGAATGCAAGGAATGCCACACAGAACACAAGGGCAGAACGGAGAAGATTGCGCCGATCACGGAGAAGACCTTCGATCATGAACGGACGGACTTCCCGCTCAAGGGCGCCCATGCCGATGCGAAGAAGGTCGAGTGCAAGGCCTGTCATAAACCCAAGATCAAGTATCGTGACGCGCCGTCCGATTGTTACAGCTGCCACAAGAAAGACGATAAGCATAAAGGGAAAGTGGGAAGCGCCTGCGCCGACTGTCACACGGATCGGAATTGGAAGGAGATCCGGTTCGACCATGACAAGACTCGCTACAAGCTCCGCAACAAACATGTCGAGGTGCCGTGCAAGGGCTGCCATGCGAACGATCGCTATAAAGAAACCCCGATGGACTGCTACTCCTGCCACAAGAAAGACGACAAACATAAGGGACAGGAGGGCACGAAATGTGAGGACTGCCACGACGACCGGTCATGGAAGAAGACGCCGTTCGACCACAATAAGTCGCGCTTCCCACTGATGGGAAAGCATGCCAAGGTGGAATGCAAGAAATGCCACCTGACACCGGCCTTTAAAGACGCCCCAATGGATTGTTATTCCTGTCACAAGAAAGACGACAAGCACAAAGGGACCTACGGGGAGAAGTGCGAAGTATGCCATGCGGAGACCGATTGGAAGACGATCACGTTCGATCATGACTTGCACTCCAAGTACCCGCTACGGGGACGGCATATCACGACCAAGTGCGAGTCCTGCCATAAGGGGCACTTGTATAAGGATAAGACTCCGGCCGACTGCAACGCCTGCCACAAGAAGGACGACAAGCATAAGGGGCAATTTTCCGAGAAGTGTGAAATCTGTCACACCGAACGGGATTGGAAAGTGTTCCTCTTTGAGCACGACCACGATACGAAATATCCGCTGAGGGGAAAGCATCGGACGACCAAGTGCGAGTCCTGTCATACAGGACATCTCTACAAGGACAAGACGCCTGCCGATTGCTTTGCCTGTCACAAGAAAGACGACAAGCACAAGGGGCAATTTACTGAGAAGTGTGAACGCTGTCACACCGAACGGGATTGGAAAGTGCTCCTCTTTGAGCATGACCACGATACGACGTATCCGCTGAGGGGGAAACACCGAACCACCACTTGCGAGAGCTGCCATAAGGGACGGCTGTATCAAGACAAGACGCCCACGGCCTGCTACGCCTGCCACAAGAAGGACGATGTGCACCTGCTCAGGTTGGGCACGGAGTGCCAGGACTGCCACAGCATCAGAGACTGGAAACTCTGGGACTTTGATCACGATACACGGACCCGATTCAAGCTGGACGGCGGGCATAAGGGGCTCGCTTGTTATGCCTGCCACACCGAGCGCATGGACAAGAAGGTTAAATCATCATCCTCCTGTGTCAGTTGTCACAAGAAGGATGACAAACACGAGGGGAGTTTCGGCCCACAATGCGAGCGCTGTCATGAAACAACGCTCTGGAAGACGATTAAACCTGGCACCAGAATCTTTCGTGGTCGGTAACCTTAACCCGGCAGTGTGAGATCTCCAAAGGGAAGGTACTATGAAACATCGACGCGACATCTCATCCACACTCAAATTCCTCGCCTTCGTGCTTGTTCTCTTTATCGGGTACCACGCTTGGCTGAAACCGGCGTATTTGACTCCGGGTCCCGAATCACAACAGTCCTCGAGTCCCCCTCTGCTGCAACCAACCACCGGATTTACGTTGCCGGAAACGCAAGAATATCCGTCCTGGGACGTTCCACACACGCGGCTGATCGATCCCGGACAAGCGCCTACTGGTGCGCTCGGGCTCATTCGCGAGGAAGTGGAAAAGGGAAACTACAGGGAGGCAGAACGCCGCTTGATGGCCCTCTCGCATAAAAGGCTGGAGAAAGCCCAGGCCAAACGGTACGTCGCAGCGCTCTGGAACAATCTCGGCGTGCAACAGGAAAAGTTCGGCGGGAGCGCACTCTCTGTCAAAGCCTTTAAAAAAGCCGTCGCGTCCGATCCCGCCAATCCGCTTGCGTACATGAACCTGACGCAAGCGTACTGGGAGCTTCGCGATCCGGCGATGACGTCTCAGTTCCTGAACAGGGTGATTCGACTGAATCCCACCGATCCGTTCCCACATCTTGCACTCGCCGAACTGTTGATGGAGAGAGGCGACAAGACCTCAGCGATGGCCCATCTCGATCTCGCGCATACACAAACCGAATATGATCCCCATCTCCGATCCTATCGAGATAAGCTGGTCGCAAAGGCGGGCGCAGCCATCGACACCAGACCGGCCCCGAATCCCCGTCAAGGCGGCACGCCTTCTCCGTCAACACCATCTGCGAATCCACCGCCCTCCTCCATCGCTGCTCAAGAGGAACAGCCGCCGAGGCCGTTTGCGCCGCGAGATACCGCTCATTTCGTCGTTCAGTTCGACGGGCCTGACGATCAAGCGACGTGGGAGCGCATCCGCGCCATGCTCGAATACGCCTATGAGGAGATTCCCCCGAAGTTCGGGCAGGTGCCCGCCAGACCTATGAAGGTTGTCCTGCACACAGGACAGAAATTTTCCGGCCCGGCGGGAGTCCCCGATTGGGCCGATTCGTTGTTCGATCACACTTCTGGTTCGATCCACATCCCCACCCAAGGCGCGCTCGACGATCTTGCATTATTCAGCCGCGTGGTCCGTCATCAGTTCGTCCATGCGCTCTTTCATGAACAGGCCAAGAATGGGAATACCTCTCTTCCAACTTGGCTCATGGAAGGTCTGGCCATCCATCTGACGGAAGACCCCTGGCCGGACATGGAAGAGTCTCGACAAGAAAGCCCTCCCCTCATGCCGCTGCCTTCTCTTCACGGATCGTGGGCTCAGCTTCCTTCACCGTCACTACCGGCCGCGTACCTCACGGCAAGTGCTGCCACTCAGCACCTCCTCGATCGATATGGCATGAACACTGTTCGCCGGCTGATGAATGTACTCATGACGGGACAGCCTCTTGAGACGGCGATGCAACAGAAGTTGTCCGTGTCGTACGAGCAGTTTCAGCGCCAGTGGGCGCAAAGCCACAAGCCGCACGTGAGTGAGAGCGGTTCATGACCGCTCAGTGTTTGGCAGAAGCCTTGCGGGGTACTTGACGACTAGCAGGATGGTGAAACAGCTTGCGAGTTTCAGGTTTCGAGTTTCTAGTTTCAAGTTTTCGAAGGTTGTTTCCGGACAACATGAAACCTGAAACTAGTAACCAGCAACTCCACTCCCGGAAGTATGCCTACTTCACCTTGGAAAAATCGGCAACAATTCTTGCCTCATTTCCATCCTGAAGATTCACGACGAAGACGGACGCCGCAGTGGGATCAAATTTTTCATAGGCAAACAGTGCGGTAAAGCGTGACCGGTAGGTCGGCCCGCTTCCCTCATTCTTCCGGCCACGTTCGGCTTTTCCGATGTCGATGGGCTTGATCTTCTTGGAACCCTGTTGCAACTCGACCAAGACGCCCTCTGCAAAGTATTCGTCATCGCCACACAGCTGAACTTCAATCTCCATATTGGGCATGTCCACGACTTTCTTGATGAACTCCTCCGGCATGCGCACATCCATCTTCCGCTTCTTGGACTCTGCCGCTTCCTGCCTGCCAAAAGCTTCAAGCCGATAGCGCTTGGTCCGGAGGATGGCACTGGCTCCGCAAGGATCTTTCTCTGGGTCGGCTCCCACGCGTGTGACCATGGAGGCTTGCTGAAGGACCTTCCTTACCTCCTCCGAGGTGTTGGCCTTCTCCATCGGCGCCCGCCCGGCTTCCAAGGCCTTCTGTGCCTCTTCCGCTGAGAACTTCACATCGATCGCCAAGGCCTGCTGGAAACCGACGACCGTCAACAGGCCCACGACCGCACAGGTGGCGACGCCACCGACTCTCACCACTGATGCCGGGCATCGCATGATCATTACTCCCTCCCTAACCCGCACTATTCATGAGCGCTTCTGCTGCAAGCGCCTGCCTGACTCAAGCGAGACGGGCGAGACTGGCGGGAAAAGCGCGACACGAAGTTCGAAGTTCTGGGTTCGAAGTTCCGAAAACCTCGAACTCTCCCCCGTCTCGCTCGTCCCGCCTGTCTCGCAAGTCTCGCGCGAATAATGGGGCGCATTGTACGGAACCCCCTTACCCCTTTGCAATGAATCTCACCGCAGCAGCCTACTCCGCCTTCATAGCCCCTTCGGCTACGAAGGCCGGAAGCTGCGGGGTATGCGACGAAGGAGAATCAGCCTGGGAAGCGGGCCCAGTTGGCATAGGGCTTGGTGACATAGAGTTCGTCGAGATCGACCGGCACTCTCACACCGACTCGCGTAAGCAGCTGAGCGACCAGACGGAGCGGCAGGCCGACCACAGTCGGGAAATCTCCGTCAATGGAATCGACCAGGTCTCCGCCCTCTCCTTGGATCGAGTACGCACCGGCCTTGCCGAGACTTTCTCCCGTCGCGAGGTAACGTTCGTGCACCTGTTCATCGAACGGCTTCATCCGGACGACGGCCGTGGACAGGGCGACGACGTTTATCGCGCGAGCTGAACAGACGAGCGAGACCGCCGTGCGTACGTGATGATCACGGCCGGCCAGGCGCCGCAGCATCGCTCGGGCCTCCGCCAGATCGGCCGGTTTCCCGAGCACCTCATAGTCCAACTCAATCACCGTATCGCTCCCCAGCACGATCGCCTCCGGCTCTTGTCTCGCGACCGACTGGGCCTTGCCCTGCGCGAATGATTGCACCTGCTCGATCGCCGCACGGTCCGCCACCAGCCGCTCCTCGAAGGATGGGCTTTTGACGTTGAATGGGATACCCAGCAGGGCGAGCAACTTGCGACGGCGCGGAGAGGTTGAAGCCAGAACGAGCGGCATCTATACCGCCGGAGAGGGTTCTGTGGAAACAAGAGGTTCGATCTGCATCTGGTCGGAGACCTCGGTGAGACTCGCGCAGTGCATGCGAAAATCGGCGAGCACCTGTTCCAGATCGGCGACTGAAGAGACTCGGAACATATCGGCTCGAAGCGCGGCGGCATGAGGAAACCCTTTGCAGTACCAGCCCAGATGTTTGCGCATTCGCCGAAACTGGCCCTGCCCACAGGCCGCTTCGAACCGCCTGGCATGATCGAGCAGCATCTCGAAGCGAACGTCGAGTGCCGGCACCCACGGTTCGGGCCCCTCCTCAGGCCGATGCTCCTGCAGAACAACTCGCGCTGCCTCTTTCTGCCGAAAGAACCAGGGGGCTCCGAGCGCGGCTCGTCCGACCAACACGCCATCGACTCCGGTGTCCCGCACGCGACGGACGACGTCGTGATAACTATGCACATCCCCATTGCCGAACAGCAAAGTCCCGCTCCCCCGCACGATCTCCGCCGCCCGGGCTATGGCGTTCCAATCCGCTTCCCCTCGATACATTTGTTGCAAGGTGCGGCCATGCAGGGAAATCACTGCCGGCTGTTCCATGAGGAGATGCTCGATCCATTGGTCGATAACCACCACGTCGTAGCCGAGGCGTGTCTTGACAGACAGGGGAATCCGGTGTCGGACGAGCGGGCGGGCATCCTGCCGCTGCTCGTTCATCCGCCGGATCGCCGCCATTCTGCCCGGCTTGATACCCGCTCCCTCAAGGGTCTGACCGGCCGCCCAATCGGCGATCCCTTGTCGAGCGGCCTGCATAATGGCCTGAGCCACGTCCGGCGTTCGAATCAGCCCCGCGCCCGATCCGGATGAGGCCACGCTCCGCGAGGGACAGCCCATGTTGATATCCAATCCATCAAACCCCAACTCACAGACTGCATGAGCGGCTTGATAGAAGAGGTCCGGCTCTTTCCCATAGAGTTGCGCGACAATCGGCCGTTCAACCTCGTGATAGATGAGGGAGTCCAACAAGAACTCCGGTCCCCGGCAGACGTCATGCACATGCGTGAACTCCGTGAAGGAAACATCCGGCTTCCCGTGCATTGCCACGGTATGGCGAAACGTCGCATCGGTGACCCCATCCATCGGCGCCATCCCGATGACCGGTCTGGTGAGTGACTGCCAGAAACTCATTGGGATGGCTCCATCTCCATCACCGGTTCTCCCACTTCATTCGCCTGGGCATAGGCCAGACGCAAGCTGTCGCATTCCTGTTGTACGCAGTCCCTTATGTCCGGCGCGCGCTCCGACACGAATTCGAGAAACCGTTCGATCTTGAGGAGAAAAAAATCATACGAGTGCGTGAGTGGTCGTGGCGATCGAAACCAGAAGGCTACGAACTCTGTCAGGCAGATGCCCCGCTCCGCTAAAGTCCGGCAGGTCTGCGGAAACATCTCTGCGAGGTCTCCTCCCCAATGGAGAATCTCGTGCGGCACATAGGACGTGCGATACCGTGCTAAACCGGTCGCCTCCGCAGCCGTTTCCTGCCACTCCGGGCCTGTGATGGGGGCCTGTCCCGAGATGATTTGCGCGTAGCGCGCATAGTCGTCGCGCAACTGCTGCCGATCAGACTGGCACACCGGCTCCTGGACCGTCGCTGGGCGAGGTGTCAGTCCCATCGATTGTTCTACAGCCGTTCCTCGGGCCATCGTCCGCTGAACGAGGAGGGAAAAACGCCGAACGGCCTCTGCATACTCCTCCACAATCATCTCGATCGGTTTGGTGTCCACTTCAAGCGCCACCGCCCGGAGGCTGACAAGGTTCGGATGGGCCAGAACCTGTTCGAGCATGGTGAAGAGGATCGACGGAATCGGCGCGGCATGGGCATCGATCCATTCAGGAAGCCCCTCTCCCCCCTTTGGCTCACCAACCGACTCATGGCAGGCCAACCCCGCTACGTGGATTTCGACGACCCGCTCCAGAGGAAATTCGTCGAGGAATTCCCGAACGAATCGTTCAAGCGATGTCCGTCGGCAAGCGTCGGTATAGCGATAGACCGTCCAGAGGTGCCCGATGTCCAGCACAAGACCGCAGGGCACCAGCGCTGTGACAAGCCGGAAAAAATGGGGAATCGGTATCGTGCCGGCGGAAAAATATGTGAGCGGCGGCATCTCCAAGAGAAAGAGCGGCGCGGTCCCGTCTGCTCGACGACCCTGCCGATCCATCGCCTGCTGGACCGTCGCGACATTGGCCGCCACCACCTCGGCGCTCAGCCGCGTATATAATGGAGGAACATACGTGCCAAACGAGTAGCCCGCCATCTGCTTCATCGCACATTCGTGATTCAGCCAGAGACTCTGTACGCTGTTGAGTTGCGCGACCATCTCGCCGACGTCCTGCTGAAAGAACGGAGACTCTTGAACGTCCGGCTGTGTAATCCACAGGCCTTCCCCGTGATACGCCAGCGGCATATCCGGCACAAACTGTCGAACCGTTGTCAGTGCGGTCGTCGCCGCCTTAAAGACTTCGAGATAGCCCGGACGGAGTCCTCGCTCCCTGAGCTTGTTCACCAGCTCGAACAGATCGGGAGAATAGACGTCGACTGACAGCCCCATCCCCTGTGGGGGGATTTTCCTGAGGCGACGCTGAAAATCCTGGTGAACGAAATTGGGATCAACCATCGATCACCCCTTGTGCTGCTCTAACAATTGGCCTAGTCTATTCGCCGAACCCCTTGTTTGACAAGGGAAGCCTCTGTCACGGACCAGGGGACCCCGTCTGCTATACTTGGCTTACGTCGCCGGAGGGGAACCCCCACGAATCGTGCAGGCGCGAATCGAGGGAAGTCTCGAGCCCATGCCGAACGACGATGACAAGCCCTTCAAGACTACGCATTTCATACCCACTATGGTTGCCCATATGATGACACCAGGAGTCGTGCAAGTTCCGGGAGACGTATCCGTCAGCGAGGCGGCGCTGCTGCTCGAACGAGAACAGGCGCCCTGCCTGCTCGTCAAGGATACCGACACGCGGTTCGGCCTTATGACGCCGACCGACATTGTGAGGAAAGTCGTCGCTCGGGGGCTCGAACCGCACGACGTCGAAGTCCGGACGATCATGACACGCCCGGTGCAGTTCATCGAGTACGATGAGGCCTTGGCAGAGGCCTCGACACTCATGATGGCGACAGGTGCCTCTCTCCTGATTGTCACCAAACAAAACCAACCGGTTGGGGTGCTCAGTGCGCAAGACCTGATGCTTACGCCTCCCCGATGCGGCACAAAGATCCCCGTCGTCGTGAGCGTGATCGGACGAGCCTGGGCGCAGGGCCTCAACTATAACGCCATGATTACCCAACTGAGCCATGTCGGAGCGTTGGTCGAATCAACTGCGAAGATCCTGACAGGAACGAACGTCGTACTGGCGTTTTCCATTCCTGGTCAAAACACTCCCTTAACCATTCATGGAACAGTCCTGACCAGCGGAGTTCCGGGGGCAAAGCCCGGTGAGCCATCAAGCGGAAGCCGCACCTGGCATGTCGATATTCAGTTCACTGACCTCTCATCGACCGATCTGGCGCGTATCAAGACCTGGGCGCTTCAAACCATGCCTCCCTCACCCAATCGCTCTTAGGAGCCTGTCCGACATTGACCTTTCTACTGCGGCGAACGATCCGCAACCATCTGCGTCGTTCTCGGCCCGAAAAAATCCTCAACGTATTCCAGCGAATACACCTCCGGTTTTTCCAGGCCTGCGGCCTTGCATCTGGCCGCACCTCTTTCGCCTCGTCACGAACGGCAATGTCAGACAGGCTCCCAGCCCGCATTATTCATGAGCGCTTCTGCTGCAATCGCCAATGTTTGGGCCAGAGGCGCGAGGCCAGAGGCTAGGGGCGACCAGAAGGAATGTCTTTCCTCTCGCCTCATGCCACTTGCCCCTCGCCCCCTCCCTCACACATATCCTCCGTTCTTTTGACCAACAGGCGATCAGCTGGTAGAATTTTTTCATCCCTCGGAAGATAAACCATAACCACACATGGATAACCAAATGAAGACTTCCCAGGCCCGTTCCCGTCCCCTCCCCTCGAACGAGGAGTTGCTCAGCCAAATTCGCCTCCTGCTTGACAGTCCGGAAGACGACTTGCAAGCCGCGATCATGAAGGAACTCCTGGCCGGGACGCTTCGGCTCCACGATGCTCATCTAGACGTCCTGGACCTCAAGATCGTCAACCGCGCCGTAAAAGAACTGCGTCACGCCTTCTGCGTCTTTCATGACTATCGCGATCGGCGCAAGATCAGCATCTTCGGTTCGGCCCGCACCGCCTCGGATGATCCCAACTACCAGATGGCCTTCCAGTTTTCCCGTCGGATCGTCGATGAAGGGTTCATGGTCATTACCGGAGGGGCCGATGGGATCATGCGCGCGTGCCAGGAGGGCGCCGGGCGCGAGAACAGCTTCGGGGTCAATATCATGCTGCCCTTCGAGCAAGGCCCGAATGCCACGATCGCCGATGACCCCAAGCTCGTCACGTTCAAATACTTCTTCACCCGCAAATTAATCTTTCAGAAAGAAGCCAACGCCATTGCGCTATTCCCGGGCGGTTTCGGGACGCATGATGAAGGTTTTGAAATTTTGACCCTCGCCCAAACCGGCAAGAGCGATCCCCAGCCGATCGTGTGTCTCCAGGCTCCCGGCTGCGACTATTGGGACGACTGGTACGCCTTCGTCACACGCCAACTCTTGGCCCGTCAATTGATCAACCCTGAAGATCTCAGCCTGTTCAAAATCACCACGTCCGTAGACGACGCGATCGATGAGATCAGGAGCTTTTACCGCCGATTCCATTCCATTCGATATGTGGGCCGGCTCTTGGCCATGCGGCTGAAAACCCGCATATCCCCGGAACAGGTGGCCGGCCTTCATGAAATGTTTGGCGACCTGTTATCCGAGGGCACCTTCGAATTGCGCGGGCCTCTCCCCGAAGAACTCGACGAACTGGATCTGAGAGACTTGCCTCGGTTGGCCTTTACCTCCAACCGCCTGAGCGCGAGCCGGTTGCGTCAGCTGATCGACCATCTCAACGCCCTCTAACACCTCCTAACAATGAGGCTTTAGTCTCGAAGCAGCAGCATGGTATGCTCCGCGACGATGGCTGGTTCCCGCACACAACATCCATTCACTGAGCCCCCCACCGTCGTGCTCTATCACGCCGAATGTGCCGATGGATTCGGCGCCGCTTGGGCGATCTGGAAGCAATTTCCAGCGGCTCGATTCATTCCCGTCAAACACGGGAATCCTCCTCCCACAGGGCTACAGGACCAGCGAGTCGTCATCGTGGATTTCAGCTATGCCCGCGAGACACTGGAAACCATGGCTGCTCAGACGCAAGCGCTCCTCGTGCTCGATCATCACATCACCGCAGAGAAAGCCCTCGCCGGCCTTTCCTATGCCTACTTCGACATGAAGAAGTCCGGAGCGGTCCTGGCCTGGGAATGGGCACACGATCAGCCGACGCCGTGGCTCCTCGACTATATCCAAGACAAAGACCTCTGGACTTGGGCGCTCCCCTCCAGTCGGGAAATTAACGCGGCCGTTGCCTCATATCCATTCGACTATCACCTCTGGAGTCACTTCAAGCAGCAGGAGTTGGAACAGGAAGGCCGGGCCATCCTGCGTTATGAAAGCGAGCTCGTGAGCAAACTTGCGGCGCAAGCGATGTTGGTCGACTTTCACGGAGCCGTCGTTCCGTCGGTCCACAGCGCGGTCTTGACGAGTCAGATCGGCGAACGCCTCTCCGGGGAGCACCCGTTTTGCGTCATGTGGCACGATCGCGATGGGCGCCGCTATTACAGCATGCGCTCGCGAGAGGATGGGGCCGACGTGGGGGCCATCGCCGCATCTTTCGGCGGTGGAGGCCATACGCACGCCGCAGGGTTTTCAGTCTCCCTTGGACCTGATGGCTCCTTGCCGGATGACCCGGCACTCCCTCGATCGGTCATCGACCGTCGAAGGCCTCCCTCTTAACAGGCTTCGGAAATACCATGGTGAAAATTTAATGATCCGTAGGTCTAGGGCAACAGAAGAACCGCGTGCAGAATGCTCAAAAAGGCCAGTCTTCTCACCCGCCCAACCCTGGCGCGCCGAGACGCGCCTTTTCCCAAACAAGGCCGCAGCTCCGCGGATGACCCTCGTTTCACGTTTCACGCCTTACGTTTCACGGCTCCTGGGAGCGATGCGAGAACGCCGTTGGCGGACTTTTTCAGCATTCTGCGAATGAGGGCACCATGATCCCTCTGCATGACGACAACCCGACCGAGCGGACGCCGGTCGTCACGATCGCTTGGATCGCGGCCTGCGTCCTCGTCTTTTTCTACCAGGCAAGCCTTCCCGCCGGCTCGGGAGACACGTTCGTCTTTCAGTACGGAGCCATCCCGGCCCTCGTGTTCGGAGAGGCCGACCTCCCTGAGATGGGCATAGCCATTCCCGCCTACGCCACATTGATCACGAGCATGTTCCTCCACGGCGGCTGGATGCACCTCATCGGAAATATGCTGTACCTCTGGGTCTTCGGGAACAACATCGAAGACGTCATGGGACATACGAAGTACGTCGTGTTCTACCTCACATGCGGAATTCTGGCCGCCTTGAGCCACGCCCTGACCGATCCGTCCTCGTCTGTTCCCATGGTCGGAGCAAGCGGCGCCATTTCCGGTGTCTTAGGCGCCTATGTGCTGTTGTTCCCACGAGCCCGCGTGCTGGTGATGATGCCCGGCCTGGGCGCAACGAGGGTGGCAGCGGGTGTCGTCCTCGGCATGTGGTTCGTGATGCAACTGTTGAGCGGGGGGATGAGCATCGGCAGTGAGGGCGGAGGCGTCGCCTTCTTTGCCCATATCGGCGGGTTTCTCGCTGGGATGATCCTGATTGGTCTGTTCAAACGCCCGGATGTGCCCTTCTTGGCACCAAGCCGCAGAGACCGATGAGAAGGCTAGCAGGAAGCGGAAAAACTGTGGAGTTGCTGGTTTCTAGTTTCAGGTTTCATGTTGTCAGGAAACAACCTCCGAAAACTTGAAACTAGAAACTTGCAACTTGAAACGCTTGATTAAGAACGCCGCTGGCGGCCTTTTTCAGCATGAGGCATTTCCTCACGCATCCAGCAGCTCACGCACTTTTTCCACCAGCCCGGCTTGTCGATAGGGACGCCTCAAGAGATACCGCGGGTTGATGCAATGAGATACCATCGTCTCGTCGTCATACCCAGAGACAAAGAGCGGCTGCATCATCGGGTGATGCTTCAACAACCGTCTGGCTAAGTCACGCCCACTGATCTCCGGCATCATGAGATCGCTCACGGCCACATGGACGGCTCCAGGATGTTGCTGCGTGAGCAGCAGCGCTTCAACGGACGAACTCGCCTCCAAGACTTGATAGCGATGCCGCAACAACGTGGAGAGCGCGAGCTTACGGTCGATTTCATTCGGTTCCACCAGCAGAACCGTTTCCTGGCCTTTGGCTGCGACGTGTGCCAGGATTGATGGAGCAGGCGGCCGGCCCTGTCGTACGAGGGGAAGCGTCACCCGCACCACAGTGCCTTCGCCAGGCCGGCTGACAATATCGACTTGACCTGCACTTTGTTTCACAATGCCATAGACCGCGGTGAGTCCGAGTCCCACATTCATTTCCTTTGTGGAAAAGAAGGGTTCGAACATGTGCGACTGGGTCTCTAGGCTCATCCCGCTTCCGGTATCGGTCACTTGAATCAGCACCTTAGGTAAATGTCCAGGGAACGCCTGCTTCGCTTCAATCACGAGCCGGCCGCCATTTGGCATGGCATCCCGAGCGTTCACCGCAAGATGAAGCAGGACTTGTTCGAGCCCTTCACGATCGACCTCGACATCCATCGGCGCATCTTCAATGATCATGCTTAGATCGATGGATGCGGGCAGCAGTCCTCTCATCACTCCACGAATCTCCTCCAGCACGGCCTTGACCGAAAGTACCTGTCGGATGTGACCGTCGTGGAGGCCTAACCCAGCCAATTGAGCAGTCACGGCTGCGGCCTGCCCTCCGCTTCGAAATATGTCATCGACCGGCCCATAGAGTGGGTCGTCCGGCTTGAGGCGAGATAGGACCACACCAGTCTGCTTCCCGATCACCGAAACGAGATGGCTGAGTTCGTTGGCAATCCCCCCGGCTATCCGGCCGGTCGCTTCCATCTTCAACGCATCATGCAGTTGCTGCTCGAGGCCTTCTCGTTCCTTCTTCCCCTGCCGGGCATGCTCATTCGCCCGTGAGAGATCGCCCTTGAGACCCTTGATACGAACCTCCAACTGATCGCGCGATGCTTGCAAGGCCTGTTCAGTCTCTTTCAGAGCCTCGATACTCCCCAGTAATTGTGTTTTTTGTTTCCGTTCGGTCCCAATTGTTTGCAGCGCGAGCCCGTAGAACGTCGCCATCACCAACAAAACTGGTACTCCCAGCAGATGCCCGGGCGACAGAGCGCCAGTTTGTACAACCCCTTGATAGAGGATGACGCCATACCCGGCACAGAGCAACAGAGACAACCCAATGACATGAGAGAGCCGGCGTACCGAGGCGGCAATGAGCATGAGGATGAAGTACGACAGATAGAGTTCCGACCGGGCATTACCCGAAAGATAGATTGTCGCGGTCACGAGAACCGTATCGATCCCGATCACGGTCCCGCTGAACCACGCGGCCTGTAGGATTGAGGTCGGCACATACCACAGGCAGAGGACCATCGCCACCAACCCGCCGATGATCATCCCGCTCGTCGGGCGGCCTGCGATCAGCTCCGCTCCAGACAATAGCTGGTAGGCCAACATGACGCCGACCAGCGACTGAAGCACAACATATCGTGGACGCGAAATCGTACTGTCGTGATACGAATCCGCCGAAGACGGCTCGACACAGCTTTCAGAGGGTAAGGCAAGACTGCTCATCTGTTTATTCTCCTGCTTAGGCTTTGGGCGACAGAAGACCAGGAGAGGAGCAAGTCCTGTACCGATACCCAATAGGGTAGAACCATGTTTTCCCAGTAGGCTATGTCCTGAGGAGCTGAACCGTTTGATCCATTTCCCTACAGTACGTCACAAAATAGAACGGCGCGGGATGGCCAAAAAACGGCTCACAGATTGGGTTTGCCTGCCCCCCACCCTTCCCTCCCCCATAGCATGGGGAGGGTGAGGAAGGGGGTGCGAGACTCGCGAGAAAAGCGGGACGGGTGAAGAAGTTCTGAGTTCTGAGTTCTGGGTTCTGAGTTCGAGACGGATCAGAAAGCCGAAATGGGGGAGAGTTCGAGGTCCGAAGTTTGAGGTTTTCGAAACTCGACACTCAGAGCTTCCTGTCGTGCACGTCCCGCGTCTCGCGCTTCAAGAACGACGCAGATGGTCGCGCATCGTTCGCCGAAATTGCTTCGCATGATCGAGGGCCAGACTGAGCGTCTCCCCGAGGAACGTGACATGTCCCATCTTGCGACGGGGTCGAATCGCACGCTTGCCGTAGAGATGGAGCACCGCGCCAGGAATGTCCAGCAGGGTTCGAGAGCCTGCGCCCTTCTTCATAAAGATTGCGGCATCGTCCCCAATGAGATTCACCATGACGGCTGGGCTCAGCAGACGCACTTCACCAAGCGGCATCCCGCTGGTGGCACGAACCTGTTGCTCAAACTGGGACACGCTGCAAGCATCGAGCGTGTAATGGCCTGAGTTGTGGGGCCGCGGCGCAATCTCGTTGATGAGAAGTTCCCCGCTGGGCAGCTGAAACAATTCGAGACAAAATACCCCGACCCCTTCCAGACGATCCACGACTTGACGCCCAAGAGCGGCCGCTCGCTCGGCTACAACTGAAGATCCCGGAGCCGGAACCATGGTGATTCGAAGAATCCCCTCTTCATGTTCATTCTCAGCCAAGGGGTAGCTGCAACTCTGTCCGTCAGCTCCACGGACGACCAGGATCGAGAGTTCCCGTTCAAACGGCACCAAGGACTCCACGATCCATCGCATGCCAGGGCGAGCGGATTCCGATAATACTCGTTCCACCTCCCGGACATCGGACTCCCGGGAGATTCTCCACTGTCCCTTGCCGTCATAACCGGCCGTTGCCGTCTTACAGAGGGCGGGATAGCCGAGCTGTCGAACGGTCGTCGCCAATTGATCGGGGGCGGTGAGGCGGGCGAAGGCGGGAACGGGAAATCCGTTGGAGGCCAAGAACCCCTTTTGTTCGAGACGATCCTGAATCACGCTCAGGACGGCACTCGACGGGCGGACCGGCCTCCGCTGCTCCAAAATTCGACAGAGTTCCGCCGGGATATTTTCCCATTCATAGGTCACGACGCTGACTAGGTCGGCAAAGCGCGCAAGACTGTGCTGGTCGGTGAACGGAGCGGGAAAGCTGTGCGTGGCAACACGATGAGCCGGCGCCTCCGGATCTGGATCCCAGACGGCGACGTGATACCCGAGACGGCATGCCGCCATGGTGAACATGGCGCCCAATTGTCCGCCGCCCAGGACGCCCAGGACAGATCCTGGTTCGATGACCACTGCCTTCACGATCGGCGACTCGGACGGCCGGGACCTTTCGTTCCGGTCACCAGGCCCTTCGCTTCAGGAGACTGAAGCACGCTGTCCGTCTGTGTCCGGCGGAATAACTTCACGCGAGCGGCAATCGCTGGATACCGGCCCGCCAGAATTTGCGCCGCAAGCAAACCGGCATTCTCCGCCCCTCCGATCGCCACCGTAGCGACGGGAATCCCTCTTGGCATTTGCACGATGGAGAGGAGCGAATCGAGTCCGCGAAGATTCTCCGTCGGGATCGGGACCCCGATGACCGGCAAATGCGTCTTCGCAGCCAGCATCCCGGGAAGATGGGCCGCCCCGCCGGCACCGGCAATAATGACTTCGATCCCCCGGCCGGGAGCTTCTTCTGCGTAGGCGAACAAGCGATCCGGAGTCCGGTGCGCGGAAACGACGATCAATTCGTGTGGAATCCCGAGATCCGTCAGAATCGTAGCGGCCTTCTCTAAGATCGGGAAATCGGATTTGCTTCCTCCCAACACCCCGACCAGGGGCTGCGGACGATCCGTTCCTCGCCGCCGTGATTGTGGTCCTCTGCTGAGACGAGGCATATTCGTGCAGGCCCTTCTCCCACGGCTCTCTGGCTCTCAACGGAGCCCCCACCTTAGCGATTCTCAGACTGATGGTCAAGTCAGGTTTCGAGTTTCTAGTTTCAGGTTTCTAGTTTCAAGTTATTCGTTTTGGATTGCTGAAATTGCGAGGTCGAACATGAAACCTGAAACCAACCGCTCCCGAACGAACGACGCTTCACGCTTCACGCGTGTCTCCACGCCGCTGGCGAGCTAGTTCGACAATTCAGCTTGGACTGTATCGAGGAGGGTCTTCATCTCAAAGGGCTTCTGAAGCGTGTTGTGGGCGCCCAACATTTTGGCGACGTCGAGAAAATTGAGAATACCACTCATGTCACCGCCGCCGGTGATCGCGATGACTTTTACGTTCGGGAATTCCCGCCGCAACGTGGCGGTGGTCTCCAGGCCATCCTGATCGGGCATGAGAATGTCCATAATGACCACGTCGGCCGGGGCCAGCCGATACTGCTGGAGGGCCTCCTTCCCATCACGCGCTTCCGTGACGTGATAGCCGGACTGTTCCAACGTTTCGCGAATCAATTGGCGGATTTGGTCATCGTCATCGACGACAAGAATAGATGACATCTTAGCCCCCATTATTCATGACGGTTCGTCGTCCCCCACCCATCCCTCCCTCCCCCATACTATGGGGGAGGGAGGGGGCCAGGGGCTTGAGGCTAGGGGCTAGAGGAAAGAGTCGTGTTTCCGACCGGAAGTATTCGCCTCTTGCCTCTCGCCACTTGCCTCTCGCCAGAAAGCTCGCGATTGCAGCAGAAGTGTTCATGAATAATGTGGGCTATACCTCGGCTTTGGTGAAAGACTCCTAACCGTGGAGTTGCTGGTTTCTAGGTTCAGGTTTCATGTTGTCCGGAAACAGCTCCGAAAACATTAAACTAGAAACTCGAAACCTGCAACCCGAAACGCTTCACGGTCTTCAGGCCTGCCGCTTGTGGAAGAAGGTGGCGGCTTGTGTGCGTCGTGATATTTGCAGTTTTTGGAACATGTTGGAGAGATAGTTCTTGACCGTCTTATCGCTGAGCTGCATCGCGGCCGCAATTTCCTTGTTGGTCAAACCTTCCGCCACTAAGGCCAGGACGCGCTCTTCCTGAGGGGCGAGGGATTGTGTTTGCACCGGGCCGGCTTGAGCGGGCCCGGCTTTCAACCTTTCAAGCGCCCGTTGGGTGAGAGCCGGACTGAGAAGCGATTGACCGTTGGAGACGGTACGAATCGATTGAATCAGCTGGCTGGAGTCGATATTCTTGATGACGTAGCCCTGTGCGCCTGCCAGCACGGCTGCCAGGGCGAACTCATCATCGGCAAATGATGTGAGAAAGATCACTCGTGTTGTGGGATGACTGGCGAGAATATCCCGACAGGCTTCAACCCCTGAGCCATCCGGGAGTCGGACATCCATCAGGACAATGTCCGGTTTCAGTCGCTTGACCGTCCGCACCGCTGCGGCTTTGGATTCTGCCTCGCCGACGACGGTAATGCCCTGGTTGTTGTGTAAGACGGTTCTCAGGCCGATACGGACCACTTGGTGATCGTCGACCAAGAGCAGGCGAATCGGTTTAGCCTTAGTCCGCATCATTCACGAAGGCTCCCACTGCGATCGCCAATCCCGGACTAAGCGAGACGGGCGAGACTGGCGGGAAAAGCGCGACTGGTAGGGACGGGGCTCACACGTCACGCGAGTCTCGCTCCTCGCGCTTGTCGCGCGCCACTCCGCCATTTCCCGACGAGCCGTCGTGAAATGGCGGGCTAACGGCCGACATCGGCAGCCGCTTTCGGTAAGTCGAGTACGATGCTGGTTCCCTCATTCACCTTTGACAAGATGGTGAACCGCCCTCCCATCTTCTGCGCACGGGCGGCCATATTACCCAACCCATGCCCAGTCCCCTTGGCGGCGGCCAGGTTGAATCCACGGCCGTTGTCGCGAATGCTCAGCCGGACACCCTGCTTCAGCATCTTGAGCGACACCCTGGCTTTTTTCGCGCGGCCATGCTGAATACAATTACTCACCGCTTCTTGAATGACGAGGAACAGGTGCAGGGCCTGTTTAGCCGAGACGGCCTGCGCGGCACGGTCCTCGACCGCGAGGCGCACACGTGTCGCTTGGTTCTCCGTCAGCGATGCCAGCATCTGCTGCAGCGCCTTCGGCAAGTCCTTCCCCTGGAGCGGGTCTGAGCCCAGGCCCGCGATGAAGTTCCGAACCTCGCGCATAACCAGGTTCAATCGATCAATGGCCTGATCGAGTGATACGCCAGCCGTCTTGCGAGTCCTTGGAGACAACATCGATTTGGACACTTCGAGTGTGAGGCCCACGGCAAAGAGCGACTGTAAGATGCCATCATGTAGATCTTGGCTGATCCGCTCGCGCTCCTCAATCGCAGCGTGCAGATCTTGCTCTCGTTGGCGTAGAACTTCTTCTATCCGTTTACGCTCGGTGATATCCGTCGCGGCGCCGAGGACCATGATGGCCCGGCCCTGCTCGTCGAGAATCGGTCGCTTCACAGTCTGCAACCATCGGGTCCTGCCCGTTGAATCGGTGATGACTTCTTCGGGAAGGAAGAGTTCTTGGAGGGTATCCAGCACCGCCAAACCCTTCTGACGAAAGAACGCCACCTCCTCCTGATTGGGATTGAAGTCGGCATCGGTCTTGCCAATCAGGTCGTCCACCGTCGTCCCGTACACATCGGCGACCGCTTTGTTGCCCAAGGTAAATCGCCCAGCCCGATCCTTGGCGAAGATGAAATTCGGGTCGATGTCGATCACCTGCCGGAGAAAGGCGTGTGATTTCCGTAGCTCCTCTTCTGCCCGTTTGCGCTCGCTTATGTCTTCGCAGGTCACCAAGACGACGGTCTCTCCGGTAGAAGACTGACCCACACGGGCCGTTTCCCGCATCCAAATGATGGTTCCATCCTTCCGTACCTCCCGAAACTCCCAATTTCTCGAAGTCTCCGGTGTCGCAAGACACTCAGACAGACTCGCTACAACGGTTTCCCTATCCTGTTCGTGAAAGAGGCCCAGCACGGAATGCCCGATTAATTCCTCTACCTGATACCCTAGCTGCTCCGCCCCGAAACGGTTGACAGAGCGGACCATTCCGTCCGGCGCGAGAGTGAAATACATGGTCGGGGTCTCGTCGTACAACACCCGATACCGTTCTTCACTTGCACGAAGCGCCGCGTCTGCCTGCTTGCGCTCGGTGATATCCCGCATGATGGCGCAATTGTATTCTCTCCCCTCGTACTGCAGATAATTGACGGTGACCTCCATGTCCAGGACGCGACCGGTCCTCGACCAGTATTTCGATTCGAAGGTCAAGGATCCTTTCTCCTTCAGCTCTTCCCAATGTGCAGGCCAGGCTTCCGAAGAAATATTCGGGTCGATGTCGTGCAGGGTCATGGTCGTTAGTTCTTCCCAGGTATATTCCAACATCCGGCATGCCGAATCGTTTACATGGAAAATCCCGGCGTCAGGCCCGATCCAGAAGAATCCTTCAACTGCATGATCGACGGAGAACTGAGTCAGCTGGAGCGCTGCCTGGGCCTGCCGCAACATGGTGATGTCTTCGTTCAGCACGATGGCGCCGAGGATCACGCCGGCCTCGTTCTGGACCGAAACGGTCGAATTGCGAATGACCTTCTTTGTCCCATCGAGGCATTCGAGGTCGAAGGTTTCGCCCAGCGAAGGGACGCCTGTCGTGAGCACACGGCTCAAGGCCCAGCGATGTGGCTCGTTGGTTGGTCCAATGGTCTCCCACCAACTCGACTGGTTGTCCGGAGTCTGCAACCCGATCTGTTTGAGGTTCGACCAAATCTGCTTTGCAGCCGGGTTTGCGAGGAGCGACTTGCCCGATCGATCGGTAAACCACACACCCACGGGAAGCGCATCGAGGACGGTTCGCAACTGGCGCTCGCTTTGGACCAGGGCTTCCTCGGTCTGCTTACGCTCGGTGATGTCTTGGCATGAGCCGGACATTCGACGGGGTTCTCCCCGGTCATCCCACAGCGCATGCCCTCGACCGTGAATCCAGCGATAGTCGCCTCGATTGGTACGCAGTCGGTATTCGGAATCGTACGGAACTCGATGCTCAATGTGCGCCGCTAGTTGGCCGATGACGCGATCCTTGTCATCGGGATGAAGTCTTACTGCCCATTGCTCGAACGTCTCGAACGACTCTGACTCCTCCAAGCCGAGCAACACCCGGACTCGCGGCGACCACCAGACCGGTGTCTGTGGGGCATACCAGGGCTCGCCGGGAAGCCGACTGGCATCCCAGAGGATATCGCTCGATCCCGCTACAGCCAGCGCGAAACGTTCTTCACTCTCGCGCAAGGCCTCTTCACTCTTCTTGCGCCCCGTGATATTGAGTACGGTACCGAGCATCCGAATGGGCCGCCCCTGCTCATCGCGATAGACAGACCCGCTACCTTCCACCCACTGCACTTCTCCGTTAGGCGGCACGATGCGATGTTCTGTATGGTAGGCGGCCTGTCCATTTATGGCACGTTCGATGTCGGACAGGAGCCTCGGACGATCTTCAGGGTGAACCAACTGTTGATAGGCTGCAAACGTGCCATCGAAGGTGCCAGGCGGTAGACGCTTCACCCGCTCACAGTTGTCTGACCACACGACCTGGTTGCTCTGGATGTCCCAATCCCAGATAGCCAAATCGGCTATTTCCATCGCGAGGCGAAGCCGGTTCTGCTGTTCAACGCGTTGTTGCTCCATCTCCTTGCGCTCGGTGATATCGGTTTCTGAACCGGCCATGCGGAGCGGCGTACCGTCATCGGCCCAGAGAGCCATCCCGCGGTCGAGGACCCACATGTAGGACCCGTCTTTTCGTTGGACCCTATATTCTTCGCAAAACTCCGGAATTTGCTTGGCCAAGTAGGCGTCGATACGCTGGAGCACTCGGTCGAGATCGTCGGGATGGATGCGGCTACGCCACTCATCGACATGGTTCATAATGTCGTGGTCCTCGAACCCGCGCATTGCTTTCCAACGAGCGGAAAAGAAGATGGCGCCTGTTTGAATGTTCCAGTCCCAGATTCCGTCGTTACTCCCGTGCACGGCAAGCTGCCACCGTTCTTCGCTGGCGCGGAGCGCTTCTTCGGTCTGCTTCCGTTCGGTAATGTCGAGAACCGTTCCAGCCATGCTGAGCGGGTGTCCGGTCGCATCCCAATGGACGTCGCCGCGCACATGGATGAACCGGACTTTGCCATCCGGGCGGACGATGCGGCATTCCACATCAGTGGGGCGCTTTCCCAGAAGTGCGTCGTTGATGGCTTCGAGGGCTCGATCGTTGTCGTCCGGGTGTAGCGAGGTCAAGAACGTGTCGTAGGTGACCGCGATGGCCCCTGGCTCGTGGCCGAAGATCCGGAACTGCTCATCGGACCATTCAACCTCGCCTGTATCAAGATCCCAATCCCAACTTCCCAGATGGGCAAGGGCCTGCGCGTCGACGAGATGGCGACGCTGGCGCTGGAGTTCCCTTTCAGCACGTTTCTTCTCGGACACATCCCGCCCGATGCCGGTAATGCCGATGATCCGGCCATCTGGATCTTTCAGCGCCGCGCCGGTCCAGTGATAGGGAATGGTACGGTGGTCTTTGGTGAGCAGCAGACCTTCAAGTTCGGCGTACCCTTCCATGAAGGCCCGCTGGATTGCGGCGGAGGTGCGGGCCTGTTCTTCCGGAGGCACGAAGGCTAAGGCAGGCTTGTCCAATAATTCCTCCGGGCTGTATCCCGTGACTTCTTCCACACGACGATTCCATCTCACCATGTTGCCTTGGCGGTCGAGGGTGAACATGATATCAGGGACCGTCTCCATGACATTGTGTAAATCGGCTAGGGCCTGGGCACGTTCCTGCTCGGCTCGCCTCCGCTCGAACTCCGCGGCAATGCGCGGGGCAAAGACTCCCAGCAGAGACTGCAGATAGTCGCTGTGTTGCAACGGTTTTGTATCCATCACGACGAGCAATCCAATGACTGCTCCGCTTTTCGTCCGAAGCGGCACAGCGCAATAGCTCTCGGCTCCGAGGTCTGCCAAACGCTGGAACCGGGGAAACGTGGCCTGGACATTCCGGTCGAAACAGGCGAAGGTCTGTGTCAGTGCGGTGGCACAGGGCGTATGGGCGAGTTCGTATTCGAAGTTGTCGACGAGGGCGCCTCCAGCGGAGACCGCGAGGGTACGGATCTTCCTGAGCCGGCCTTCAAGCACTTCACCGATCACCGCATATTGCACATGCAACGTCGAGGTCAAGTGAGTGACGAGTGAGGCGAAGAACTCATCCCCGGTCTCGGCCGCTGTGCCTTCGACGATGGCGCGCAAGAGCTGAGACTGCTCGCGGAGATCCTGCATCGAGTGGTCTCGCTCGGCGAGTGAGCGCGCGAGGTCTGCCACCTGCAATTGCAGGGATTCGAGTTCCGACAGATGATCGGTACTGCTCATGCTGCAACTCCTTGCCACGTATAATGGCCACGTGAGATGGCTGAGTACAGGTAACGACGGCGCGATCGGGGATGCGCCGTCACATAATGTGCTGGGGGTTCACTAAGCTGCTGAGCCGAGAGGGAGTTACGAGAAGGGAAATAAATATGTTCGCTGTAGAATTTCAGGAGGCCCAACGGCAGCTTGCATGTCGGGTGCAGACCGGGTTGCAAGAACCGCATGTGTGCCCACCCCAGCTGGTTGGTTCTGCACGGTCACTTGGGAGGACGACAGTGTGCTATGGAAGGCCGTTAAAAGTCTAGCAGAGTGCTGAAAAAGTCCGCCAGCATCGTTCTCGCTTCGCTCAGAAGCTCAACGTACCGAAGCGTACGCCTTCGCCTCTTCGCTCGCTGCGGCCTTGCTGGATGGCCTTTTTGAGCATCCTGCGCGGTGGTCTCCTATTGTTCGAGACATGTGGGCCGTTGAATTTCCACTGTGCCACAATAGTTTTTCCGCAGCCTGCCAGGAGCCAAATGGGTCTATCGACGGTTCAATGAAGGGTGGCGAAAACCAGGGATACAGGGTGGACCGAGCAGGATAGCTCCCGCGCTATGGCGTGCAGGCTTGTTCAACAAGGGGCGGGAACGAGGATATTTGATTTGGTGCCGAAGGCGGGACTTGAACCCGCACGGCTTGCGCCACACGCCCCTCAAACGTGCGTGTCTGCCATTTCACCACTTCGGCGACAGAATCCGTGAAGCCTAGCTCGTTCAAGCAGTTGCAAGCTGCTTGAGTTTCTGGTTTCTAGTTTCATGTTTCGAGTTATTCGTCTCGGATTGCTGAAATTCCGAGGTCGAACTTGAAACTTGAAACCTGAAACTAGAAACCGGCAGCCCCACTCCCAAACGACGAGCCAGAGGGATGCGCATTATAGAAGTGGGCCAAAATCCTTGTCAATCAATGGACGCTCCGGTAGAATCGGGCGGCTCATGCTCACCGGGTCCTCCAAAGTTGTGCAAACTCACCACAGCCTCACTTCCACGCTTGATGATGTCGCTGAACGACGGGCACAGAGGTCCGTCGCTGCGTTGTTCGACGTCGACAATACGCTCCTGCCTGGAGAGGCCAGCGAGGTACTATTCTTCGGGTTTCTGTGGCGGCGTGGTCTGGTGGGATGGGACGAGTTGAGGCGGAGTGCGGCCTGGCTGGCGGGGCACGTGCCTCCCTTCTCGCTGCACTCGCTCCGGGAACGAAAAGTGTATCTGACGGGCAAGTGCCCCGAAGACATTGAATCGCATGCACGGGAGTTCTGTCGGGCCAAGATGATCGGCAGGCTGTCCGTGCAGGGTCGCGCAAAGATGGACGAGCATCGACAGGCCGGTCACCAGCTGATTCTTGTGACTGGCGCGCCGGATTTTTTGATCGCGCCCCTTGCGGAGTTTTTGGGCGTGCCCACGGTCTTTGCGGCGAAGCCGGAGCAACGGGATTCCGTCTATACCGGTGCGTTGATTCCCCCGTTGCCCTATGGCCCCGGCAAGCGTGAGCTGATCCTCGCCCACGCCAAAGGAATGGGCCTCGATCTGGCCGATTCCTACGCCTATGGCGACAGCCCCGGCGATCGCGACATTCTCGAACTGGTCGGGCACCCCCTGGTGGTTAACCCGATCCGGGGCATGGCTCGCACAGCGCGCCGCCTCGGCTGGCCGGTCGCGACGTGGAAATAACACCGTGAATCGTTCAACGTTAATCGATTCTGCGGTCATACATGGTCCACATATTTCCAGCACGCGTTTCACGATTAACGCTTCACGTTTCACGTCTTGAGCCATGCGAATTACCGAGATCTTCCATAGCATTCAAGGCGAGTCGAGCTACGCCGGACAGCCCTGTGTGTTTGTACGGCTGACCGGATGCCCGCTCCGCTGCACCTGGTGCGATACCGACTATGCCTTTTACGGAGGGCACGAGTGCTCGATCGATGAGGCCCTGGCGAAGGTGCACAGTTATGGATGCCGCCTCGTGGAGGTCACGGGAGGGGAACCGCTTGCTCAGCTCGAGAGCCTCCCGTTCCTGACCAGACTGTGCGACGCCGGGTATACGGTCCTTCTTGAGACCAGCGGCGCTGTCGATATCGCGCCGGTCGATCCGCGGGTACATGTCATCCTGGATGTGAAGTGTCCGGGGAGCGGCATGACAGATCGAATGCACTGGCCGAATCTTTCTCAGCTGGCGGCCAAAGACGAGGCGAAGTTTGTGTTGGCCGACCGAGCCGACTACGACTGGGCCCGCGAGATTCTTGCCCAGCATGACGTAGCCCGCCGCTGTTCGGTGCTCTTTAGTCCGGTCTTCGGCGCGCTCGATGTGCGTGAGCTGGCCGAATGGATTTTGGCCGATCGTCTGCCGGTCCGTTTTCAATTGCAGATGCACAAGTACATATGGGCGTCGGATATGCGAGGGGTGTGAATTGTGAGCGAGAAAAGCAAGACGTGCGCGACAGGCGCGACTCGAAGTTCGAAATTCTGGATTCGAAGGTCCGAAAGCCTCGAACTTCGGACCTCGAACCGTCGTCCGTCTCACCCGTCCCGCTTGTCTCGCAAGTCTCGCGAGTCCCGCGCGAATAACGAGCCACGAGAACTAAGGAGACGTGAATGAAGATCATGCAGGTCACGGTACAGGTTGGGCGAGCGGAGACGGCATCCGCAGAGGTGTTGGTGCTGACGCACTGTGAAGGAGAGGCATTGGCCAAACAGGATACGGCCCTGCTCGATCGGGCCCTCGGAGGTTCGTTGAGCAAGCTGGTGCAATCCAAGGAGTTCGAAGGCAAGGCCAACGAAGTATTGCTGTATCACACGCAAGGCACGGTGCCTGCGAAGCGGCTGGTGCTGGTCGGTTTGGGCAAGAAGAACGAGGTGACGCTTGAGACGATCCGGCAAGCGCTGGGTTCAGCGGCGAAGCGCGTTCGTCAGGCAAAGGTCGGATCCTTTTCGGTAGCGCTGCCAGCCGTGACGCCTGCCGGGATGTCATCGGTCGAGGTGGCGCAAGCGATGGTTGAAGGGGCGATACTGGGCAGCTATCAGTTCACTGTCTATCGGAGCGAGGCTGTCTCAGGGCACGACGTCGCGGGCATGAATATTCTCATCCAAAGGAGGGGTCAGTTGCGGCAGGTCACTGAAGGGGTCCGGCGCGGCGTCGCCACGGCAGAGGCCACCGTCTTTGTCCGCGACCTCTGTAATCATCCCTCCAACGTCCTGACCCCCACCAGGGTCGCCGACGAAGCGAAGACCCTTGCCAAGGCTGAAGGAATTGCGATCAAAATTATCGAGCAGAAAGAGATGGAGCGCTTGGGGATGGGGGCGTTGCTCGGCGTGGCGCGCGGAAGCCAGGAGCCGCCAAAGTTCATCATCCTCGAATACAACGGAGCCAAGAACAAAGAGGCGCGTCCGGTCGTGCTGGTCGGGAAAACGATCACTTTCGATACGGGTGGGATCTCGCTGAAGCCTGCCGAAAATATGGAACACATGAAGGCCGATATGACGGGGGGAGCCGAAGTTCTGGCCTCGATCAGAGCAGCAGCCAGGCTCAAGCTTCCGCTGCGGCTCATTAGTATCCTGCCCGTGGCGGAAAACATGCCTGGTGGCCGGGCAATGAAGCCGGGCGATATCGTGACGACGTTGTCGGGGAAGACCGTTGAAGTGCAGAACACGGATGCGGAAGGCCGGCTCATCCTGGCTGACGGCCTCGCCTACGCGATGCGCTATAAGCCGGCGGCCTTGATCGACATTGCGACGCTTACAGGGGCCTGTGTAGTAGCGCTCGGCCAATTTGCGATCGGGATGTTCGGGCATGACCAGGCGCTCAAAGAACAGGTCCGGAAGTCGGGACAGAAGGCCGGCGAGCGAGTGTGGGAAATGCCCTTGTGGGAGGAATACTTCGAACAGCTCAAGAGCGACGTCGCCGATATGCGTAACATCGGCGGTCGTGGCGGCGGCATGATCACCGCAGCGCTTTTTCTGAGCAAATTCGTGGGGGACTGCCCATGGGTGCATCTCGATATTGCCAGTACGGATTGGAGCGAGCGGGAACGGGCCTACATTCCGAAGGGTCCCACCGCGATTGGAACCAGGTTGTTGGTGCAGTACCTGATCGATCGGAGCTTGTAAGCAGGTCAAGGCTGAGGTTGAGGCTCAGAACGAAAAGACACGCAGTCCGCTTAGCCTCGGCCTGACCCCGAGCCCTAGCAGTCTGCGGAAAAACTCAGTTTTATGCGACGCGCTGCCCTGATAATACGTATGGCGATAGCATTTGAATGGTCAGCAGGATGTTCAAAAAGGCCGTCCTCGTCGTTCGTGAAACGTGAAGCGTATTTCGTTTAAGCGTTTCAAGTTGCAAGTTTCTAGTTTCAAGTTTTCGGAGTAGTTTCCTGACAACCTGAAACCTGAAACTCCAAGCCCGAAACCGAGAGAGCCGAATGACGCTTCACGAGATACGCTTCACGGGTTTCGAGGACGCCGCTGGCGGACTTTTTCAGCATCCTGCTAGAAGGATTTGATGACTTCGCGCGAAAGGATCGGGCAGCTCTTCATGGTCGGGTTTCTGGGCACGTCGGTGACGCCCGATCTGGCCTCATACATCAAAGAGTACAAGCCGGGCGGTGTTATTCTCTTCTCGCGAAATCTGGAATCCGTCGAGCAGATGGTCGATCTGACCAACGGCCTGCAAGCCTGTAGTCCCCATTCGCCGCTGTTGATCTCGATCGATCAGGAAGGTGGGCGGGTCTCCCGTCTTCCGAAGGGCTTTACGATTTTCCCTCCCTGTGGCCTGTTGGGCCGCTGCAACTCAACCGAATTGGCCTACGCGGCTGCGGCCACCATTGCCAGGGAGCTGAGGGCCGTCGGCGTGAACATGAATATGGCGCCGGTGCTCGACGTGAACAGCAATCCGGACAATCCGGTCATCGGCGACCGGGCGTTCGGCGCGACGCCGGATGTGGTGTGTAAACTGGGGTTGGCAACGGCAGCTGGGCTGCAAGACAACAGGGTTGTGGCCTGCGGGAAACACTTTCCCGGTCACGGCGATACGAATGCCGACTCCCACAAAGAACTTCCGGTGGTCGAGGCCTCGCGGGAGCGATTAGAGGACGTCGAGTTGCCCCCGTTCCGCCGTGCCGTTGAGCAGGCGGTCGCATCGATGATGACCGCGCACGTGCTCTACCGGGCCCTCGATCCCGAATTGCCGGCCACGCTCTCACCGGCCATCATCAAAAATTTCTTGCGCCAGGAGCTGCGATACGACGGAGTGGTGTTGACGGACGACCTAGAAATGCACGCGATCATCGATCATTATGGCGTGGAAGACGCTGCAGTTCGTGCGGTGCTGGCGGGATGCGATGTCTTGTTGATTTGCAAAGATCGGGATCGGGAAATTGCCGCCTTTGGGGCCGTGGAACAGGCGGTGGCGTCAGGCACGATTTCCGCCGAGCGGTTAGACCTTTCGGCGGTTCGAATCGCCCGCCTGAAAGACCGGTTTGTGGCGCCCTATAAGCCGGTGACGGTCTCCGATGCGAAGCTCGTCGCGGGATGCCGAACCCATCAGGCGTTGTTGCACACGATCGAACAGGTTCTGGCGCGGTTGGTTTCGAGTTTCTAGTTTCAGGTTTCAAGTTCGACCTCGGAGTTTCGGCAATCCGAAACGAATAACTTGAAACTAGAAACTCGAAACCTGAAACACTTGAACGAGATACGCTTCACGAGGAACGCGCCTTGGAGCGATCTCGCGACGAACCGCCCCCCCCTTGCAGGTCGCAGGCCGATTCCCCTACAGTGCGCTGCATGATCCGCACATTTCAAGGTATTAAACCCACCATTCCCACGTCCTGTTTTATCGAAGAGACCGGCGTCGTCATCGGCGATGTCGTGCTTGGCGAGCGCTGTAGCGTCTGGTTCCATGCTGTCATTCGCGGGGACGTGCACTATATCAGGGTCGGTGACCGGACTAACGTGCAGGATCTCTGCATGCTCCATGTCACCCACGATACCCATCCGCTGATCATTGGTAACGAGGTGACCATCGGCCACGCGGTGATACTCCATGGCTGCATGATTAAGGATCGTGTGCTGATCGGGATGGGGGCCATTGTGATGGATGGAGCCGTCATCGGGGAAGACTCCATCGTGGGAGCCGGAGCCCTGATCACGGAAGAGACCATTGTCCCACCCAACAGTCTGATCCTTGGCTCACCCGCGAAGGTGAAGCGACCGGTCACGGCTGAAGAACTCGCCTGGATTAAGGAGTCGGCAGAAAACTATGTGAAGTACGCGGCCCAGTACTTGGACAGCACCTCAAAAGCTAAGCCAGGTTTTAGAATTTAGCAGGCTGCTCAAAAAGGCCGTCCAGCAAGGCCGCAGCGAGCGAAGGCCCGAGGCGTACCCTCTGGGGTACGTTGAGGGTCTAAGCGATGCGAGAACGATGCTGGCGGACTTTTTCAGCAGCCTGCTGATAGTTTTTTCCGATTTGAATGAAACAGATCGGGTCTCCCACCAGTGCAGTCGGATAGTAGCGTTTCCCAACCAAGTAGGGCACTCGATGCCGGTGGCACCACTCTGCAATCCACAGGACCTCTTCTGTGGTGGTCGTGACGAGTCCAGGCTTCGCGAGCTTTCCCATACAACGGGCAACCAATGCACGCACGATGCGGCGCTCTTTGCCAAACTTCAGAGGGTCGAGGGTGAGAGGATTGCCTCGTCCATAAGACAGCGGCGACAGATGCGGGAACCTCTCAGGATCATTCAACACGCTGGCCACCCAGAGATGATCGAATCGGCCCTTCGCGCCGGCCGCATCAGCCGTATGGAACGTGAGGGGGATCGAGTGGCAGGCACGGTTGAGAGCTGCGACTTCGGGTCTCCGGAGATTATAGGGTTCCACCGTCCGACCCAGCTCCACCGTTTCCATCATCAAAGCAGGAAGTTCCCCCACCCCGGCGCCGACGTAGAGACTGCGGCCTCCCCGTCTCAGCTTCCGCCTCAACCACACGGCAACCCGACTTCCGAGACGGTTGCAGAGCCCCCGCTTCGCTCGCCAGAACTCATCGCCGCCTTCATAACAGTACACAGGTCCCAGTGCGGCATAGTCGAGACGGCTATAGACCTCGGTCACAAGGCGACGCGTCGCTGGGGCCAGCTTCGTGCGACTCGTCTTCACGGTCGTACTCCAGCGATCTGAATCGCAGTTGCGGTCACCGTCGCTACGACGTTGGAGAGAAATTCGAAATCCAGTGTGTCCACGGTATCAGTCTCACGATGGTAATGCGGATTCCGGAAGTTCGCCGTATCGGTCAACATCACGGCTGGATAGCCTGCATCCCAGAACGAGGCATGGTCGCTGCGGCGGGTTTGAGGCATGGCCTCCCCTCGGCCCGGCACCACCAATGACAGAGGCTTGAAGCCGGCCGCATACCGCTGGGCCTCCCGTTCAAGCTGGAGCACCAAAGACCGGGATGCCTCGTTGCCCACAATGGCGAGAAAGTCTCCCTGGGTCGGCACCGCAATGGGTATGCCGGGTGGAACCTGCTGCGTGCCGGCCTCGCTCCTGGCGAACCCGACACATTCCAAGATAATCGCACCGGCCAATTCGCGGCGTTCGGCTCTGAAGCGGGACGCGAACGCCTGACTCCCTAGCAGATTCTGCTCTTCAAGACAGAACGCTACGAGCCAGATTGGTCGCGCGAGAGGCTGCGCGCGGAGGCGCGAAGCCACTTCAAGGAGGACCACGAGCCCGCTTGCGTTGTCATCCGCGCCCGGCGATCCGGACACGGTGTCGTAGTGGGCCCCGATCAGGAGTGGGGCCAACTCCTCTCCTTGTCCGGGCCGATCCGGGTACTTGATCGCCACCACATTGCGATAGACCTTGCCCCACGCACTCACAAGCTGGCCGCCAGTGGCCCATCCAGACTTGGAAAACTGCGTCGCCAGATAGTGCGCCGCCTTCTGAAGCGCGCGAGGACTCGTCTCAGGGTGACGCTCGCCGACGAGGGCCTCAAGATGGCGGTTGATTCGAAGCAGCTGGTTCGCCACAACTAGCAGGCTGCGGAAAAACTCTGAGTGTACGCCTGAATTTCACCAGTCCGCACGTCTGGGACAACGGAAGAATACTCCGCAGGATGCTCAAAAAGTCCGTCCAGCAAGGCCGCAGCGAGCGAAGAGGCGAGGCGTACGCTTCGGTACGTTGAGCCTCTGAGCGAAGCGAGAACGATGCTGGCGGGCTTTTTCAGCATCCTGCTACGATGCGATCTCCGTCCCGATACCTTTACGCGTGAACACTTCGAGCAGAATGGCATGCGGAATTCGACCGTCGATGATATGGGCTTTGCCGACGCCGCCTCCGAGCGCGTCCAGACAGGCATGCACCTTGGGCAACATCCCCTCGCTGATCGTGCCCTTCTTCACCATCCGTTGCACGTCTTTGCGTGAGACAGTCGAGAGATGGCGCCCCTTCGCATCACGAATGCCTTTCACATCGGTCATCACCAGCAGCTTTTCCGCACCCAGCGCGGCGGCCATCGCCCCGGCCACCAGATCGGCATTGATATTGTATGTATTCCCTTCCCGGTCGGTGCCGATCGGTGCGATGACGGGAATGTAATTATCCTGCTGAAGTTTCCGCACCAACGTAGGATCGATCGACTGGACCTCTCCGACCAAGCCAAAATCCTCGTCCCCCTCGCCGTCGTCGAGATCCTTTTCCAGGCTTGCCGCCCAGGCTTTGGCCGTGAGCGGTCGAGAGAGCATGAGCCCGCCGTCCTTTCCACTCAAGCCGACCGCAAGGCCGCCATGGCGACTCAAAAGATCGACGATTTCCATGTTGATCTTGCCGGCCAATACCATCT
>Ga0247727_10002752_pt1 | contig 39728 bp, 33 predicted proteins | sample WisWelCaveWW1625_FD_202498 | JGI IMG/M metagenome (GOLD analysis project Ga0247727, IMG submission 202498) | Biofilm microbial communities from Wishing Well Cave, Virginia, United States - WW16-25 | ecosystem: Environmental > Aquatic > Deep subsurface > Groundwater > Cave microbial mat | place... | reverse complement strand
ATATATCATAGTGCTATAGTCCAGTCAACGGGTATATGATATAGGATACAGGTGAAATTAAACGTGTGGTCTCGGCGTATCGCGTCCTGAGGACGTAGAAACAGCAACAAGGGGAGCCGAGCCACACATGCTCTTCACTGTGGTCAACAGTGTTTCAAGATAATGGGTTATAATCCTGCATAACTTTGAACGAACAATCCGGAAAATCCCGTGCGAAAACTCAGCATTATAAAGACCTTGAACTTCGGCACAAGCACAACGCAGCCGGCAACCACTATAGGATTCCGATTGAACCTGTCAAGTCTATGACTTGTCGTAGACAAGAAATTTGCGTATGTTGCAAACAATCTAAACCAAAGATCAAAAATTGTTCTTCGATTTCAATTAGTGACAATGGCAAAAACCAAGACAAACGAAGCGGAAGAACCACTCGCTAATAAACTGTGGAAAGCGGCCGACAAGCTCCGCAAGAACATGGATGCCGCGGAGTACAAGCACATCGTGCTTGGACTCATCTTCCTAAAGTACATCTCCGACGCGTTCGAAGAACTTCACCAGAAGCTCATCGAAGGCAAAGGCGAGTACGAGGGAGCCAACCCCGAGGACAAGAACGAGTACACCGCCGAGAAGGTTTTCTACGTTCCTCCTTCCGCCCGGTGGAAGTGGCTGCAGGGGCGCGCGAAGCTTCCTACCATTGGCAAAGACGTGGACGATGCGATGCTTGCCATCGAGAAGGACAATCCTTCGCTCAAGGGTGTGCTTCCCATCGTTTTTGCTAAGGAGCATCTGGACAAGCAATCGCTTGGCGGACTGATTGACATGTTCGCCACAGCCACCATTGGCACCAAGGAAGCGCAAGCGAAGGACGTTCTCGGCAAAGTGTATGAATACTTCCTCGGACAGTTTGCGCTTGCCGAAGGAAAGAAAGGCGGACAGTTCTACACTCCTGCTCACGTGGTGCGTCTATTGGTGGAATTGATTGAGCCGTACGAAGGGCGTGTCTTTGATCCGTGCTGCGGTTCCGGCGGTATGTTCATTCAGAGTGAAAAATTCGTGAAAGCGCACCAAGACCATTATCGTAGGGGCGGATCACGATCCGCCCTAACACTGAACCCCGCAGACCGCATCTCCATTTACGGACAGGAGAGCAACCAGACCACGTGGAAGCTGGCAAAGATGAACCTCGCGATCCGGCACATCGACAGCACGAACGTGAAGTGGAACAACGAGGGCTCGTTCCTCAACGATGTGCACAAGGATTTGAAGGCCGACTACATCCTTGCAAACCCGCCGTTCAACGACAGCGATTGGAGCGGTGAGCTGCTGCGCGACGATGGGCGGTGGAATGTGTGGGGCGAGAAGCTCGTGCCTCCGGCTGCTAATGCAAACTACGCATGGATTCTCCATTTCCTTTATCATCTTGCTCCCAACGGCAGAGCGGGATTTGTGCTGGCGAAGGGTTCGCTCACGACAAAGACGAACAACGAAGACGAGATCCGCAAGGCGCTGATCGAGCACGATGTGGTGGAGTGTATCGTCAATCTCCCGACAAAGCTCTTCCTCAACACACAGATTCCCGCTTGCCTCTGGTTTATCACGCGCAACAAACGGCGCAAGGGAGAGATTCTGTTCATTGATGCACGCAACCATGGCTTCCTTGTGAACCGAAGAAACCGTGAGCTTTCCGACGAGGATGTTGCTTCGATTGCGAGGACATTTCACAACTGGCGCCTGTCCGCCGAAACGAAAGTGAAGGCGGGGACGGGCGAAGATGGATACAAAGACATTCCCGGTTTCTGCAAGAGCGCAACGCTCGATGAAGTACGCAAGCTCAACTACGTGCTCACACCCGGACGCTACATTGGCTTGCCGGATGATGAGGACGACTTCAACTTTGTCGAGCGGTTTGCTCAGCTGAAGTCGCTACTTGAGAAACAGGTAGCTGAAGAGGCTGACCTGAATAAACGGATACAAGATAGTCTTTCAAGAATCAATCCAGGCGCAAACGGCAATGAGTAAACTGGAAATGACAGATAACCCTGATGAAATGCTGTTTGGAGATTTGCTGGAAAACGTTGTCGACAATCGAGGAAAAACCTGCCCGACGGCGAACTCTGGTATACCCTTGATTGCAACGAATTGCATCAAGAATGATTCACTATATCCTGTGTTTGAGAATCTTCGCTACGTATCTCAAGACACCTACGACAACTGGTTCCGAGGACACCCGAAGCCGGGTGATATGATATTTGTTACCAAGGGAACGCCGGGGCGAGTTTGTTGGGTACCTGACCCGGTCAATTTCTGCATTGCGCAAGATATGGTTGCGATCAGAGCCAACGAGAACAAAGTGTATCCTAAGTATTTATTTGCAGTCCTCCGTGCGGAGAGGACGCAGGCAGAGATTGAAAACCTCCATGTGGGCTCTCTCATACCTCATTTCAAAAAGGGAGATTTCAATGATCTGCATATCCCTGTGCCTGAACCCCAAATGCAGAAATACATCGGGGATATGTATTTCGACATGTCTTTGAAGATCGACCTGCTCCACCGGCAAAACAGAACGCTGGAGAAGATGGAGGAGACGCTGTTTAGGCAGTGGTTCATCGAGGAGGCGGAGGAGCAGTGGGAAGAAGCGACCATCAAAGATGTGTGTGTGACAATCACAAAGGGAACGACACCAACAACACTCGGAAAATCTTTCACGGAGTCAGGTGTTAATTTCTTGAAAGCCGAGGCGATCACTGACGAAGGTGATTTGATAGAAACTAAGTTTGCCCATATAGACGAAGACACTCATGGTTTGCTAAACCGCTCAAAACTGCAGGAGAGTGATGTTGTCATAACTATCGCAGGGACGATAGGTAGAGTAGCCTTGATTCCGAAATGGATTCTACCAGCAAACACCAATCAAGCATTGGCCATCTTGAGGATAAATACAGAAATGATCTTTCCGGAGTTTGTTTATCTCCTGCTTAAGTCTAATGATGTCAGGAATGACTTTGAAGGAAGAGTAGTTCATGCTGTTCAACCCAACCTCAGCTTAGGGGAGATTGGTGACCTACCTTTCAAAGTGCCACCGGAACAATATCTGGCCAAGGTCAAAGTTGTCATCAAAGACATCGTCGAAAAGAAAGCCCGCAATAGCTACCACATGCGCACGCTGACGCAGATGCGGGACACGTTGCTGCCGAAGCTGATGAGCGGGGAGATCAGGGTTCCAGTCTAGTATTGAACCATGGAAAAACTGAAATCAATTTTGGGGCAGTACGGTAGATGGAAACCATTGTCGGAATATGTCCTTCGTATCGAGACATATAAGGACTCGGACATGACAGCAGCAATAGAGAACTCTAAGTCGTTGCTAGAAAGTATTGCGAAAGAAATATGCGAACAGCGTCAACAGGTATATCCAAAAGATTGCAACATGGGAAAGTTATTGAAGCTTGCATTTGCAGTTCTGGGCTACGAGGACACGGAGACGATCACGCAAGTTGGTGGGGCGCTTGCAAATATTGCTCATCAAATTGGGAATTTACGTAATCAGATAGGCAAAGTCTCTCATGGCAGAACAATGGATGAGCTTGGTTCACGAAGTAATACAATTGATGCCGCGTCGACTGAGTTTCTTGTGAGTTCAACTGAGGCGGTGTCTTGTCTACTGATACAATTGTTTGAAACAGAGTTTCCACGGAAAACTACCGTTAATCTACCTAGCTTTCAGGAGAACGAGGAATTCAATGACCACTTAGATGATACCTATGGAGAATTAGCTATAGGCAGTAACTCATATTCTGCAAGCCAGATTCTATATAGTGTGAATCCCGAAGAGTACTTAAAAGGTTTGCGTCAGTTCAAAACAGAATCAGATGGAAACAATCACAGAGAATAAGATAGAGCAATTCGCGATCGAATCATTAGAGCTGTGGGGATGGGAGTACCAACACGGTCTTATCATAGCGCCAGGAGCAGAACAATCCGAGCGCGAGAGTTTTGAGCAAGTCCTACTCCTGCCAAGACTTCGCCGCGCCATCGCCCGCCTGAATCCAGATATTCCCGATGAAGCGCGAGAGCAAGCCCTACGCACCATCCAGCGCATCCAGTCACCAGAACTTATCACCAACAACGAGCAATTCCATCGCTACCTCACAGACGGTGTCCCCATCCAATATAGAATTGGCAACCGAGAAAGAGGCGACTCTGTTTGGCTAATCGACTTTGTGAATCCCGAAAACAATGACTTCCTCGTCGTCAATCAATTCACTGTCGTGGAGAAAAACCCCGCCTTCGGCGGGGCAGGCCAGAACAAACGTGCCGATGTTGTACTCTTCGTAAACGGCATCCCGCTCGTAGTCATAGAGTTAAAGAATCCAGCCGACGAACGAGCCACCATCAGCAAAGCGTACGAGCAGATCCAAACCTACAAAGCCACGATTCCAAGTCTCTTCACCTACAACGCCTTCTGTGTCATTTCGGATGGACACGAAGCCCGTGCAGGAACCATCTCATCGGACTTCGGCCGTTTCATGGCATGGAAAAGTATTGACGGAACAAAGGAAGCATCCCGCTTTGTCCCACAGTTGGAAACGCTCATCAAAGGCATGCTCAACCGCAACACGCTGCTGGATTTGGTGCGCAATTTCATCGTCTTTGAAAAAACAAAGAAGTTAGACAAGAAGACCGGGCTGATGCAGGTGGAGACGGTGAAGAAGATCGCCGCATATCATCAATACCATGCGGTCAACAAAGCCGTGGAAAGCACAACCCGTGCAGCATCGGCAGAAGGAAGCCGGAAAGGTGGCGTGGTATGGCATACGCAGGGAAGCGGCAAGTCGCTCTCCATGGTTTTCTACGCAGGAAAGATCGTCGCTGCGCTGGATAATCCCACCATCGTCGTCATCACTGACCGCAACGATTTGGACGATCAGCTCTTTGATACATTCGCCGCATCGAAGCAACTGTTGCGGCAAGAGCCGGTGCAGGCGGAGAACCGGGATCACCTCAAAGAACTCCTCAAAGTCGCATCAGGCGGGATTGTCTTTACAACGATCCAAAAGTTTTTCCCCGAAGATGGGAGCGCAAAATACGATTTACTCTCAGACAGAAAGAACATCGTTGTCATAGCCGACGAGGCGCACCGAACGCAGTATGGCTTTGCAGCAAAGTTGAGAGATGCGAAGGATGCAGAGACTAAGGAGGTTCTTGGAAAGCGCATCGCATACGGGTTTGCCAAGTATCTTCGCGATGCTCTGCCAAACGCAACGTACATCGGTTTCACGGGCACGCCGATAGAGAAAGAAGACCGGAACACTCCTGCGGTGTTTGGCAACTATGTGGATGTGTACGACATCGCGCAAGCTGTCGAGGATGGCGCAACGGTGAAGATCTACTATGAAAGCCGTCTGGCAAAGGTGAACTTGGACGAAGAAGGACGACGGCTGATCGCGGAGTTAGACAAAGAACTCGACGAAGATGAGACGATCACCGACAAGCAATTAGCAAAAGCAAAGTGGGCTCGGTTGGAGGCAATTGTCGGAAATGAAAAACGTTTGAAGAATCTCGCGAAAGATATTGTGACGCATTTTGAGCAGCGGCAAACAGTGAATGAGGGCAAAGGCATGATCGTTGCGATGAGCCGCCGGATTGCCGTTGATCTGTACAACGAAATCATCGCACTTCGTTCAGACTGGCACAGCGACGATTTGAACAAGGGAGTGATCAAAGTGGTGATGACGGCGGCAAGCTCTGACGGACCGGCAATGCAGAAACTCCACACAACAAAGTCAGATCGTCAAACGCTTGCAGACAGGATGAAAGACCCTGACGACCCGATGAAACTCGTGATCGTGCGGGATATGTGGCTCACCGGCTTTGACGTGCCGTCGTTGCACACAATGTACATCGACAAGCCAATGCGCGGGCATACGCTGATGCAGGCAATTGCGCGAGTCAACCGGGTTTTCAAAGACAAACCCGGAGGGTTGGTCGTCGATTATCTCGGCATCGCCACCGATCTCAAGAAGGCGTTGTCGTTCTATGCAAGCGCAGGAGGCAAGGGCGAGCCAACCGAGACACAAGAGCAGGCAGTGGCTGCAATGTTGGAGAAGTTGGAGGTAGTGCGCCAAATGTTCACCGAGCAAAGCGCATCACAACAAGCTATCGTCATCGCTGAACCTACAGCATATTATGGAAAAGGTCCCCAGTTCAACTATCAGAGATTCTTCAAGGCTACGCCTCAGGAAAAGCTCTCTATTATCCTGCAGGCGGAAGAACATATTTGTGGACTTAAGGATGGAAAGGCTCGATTCAATCGTGAAGTGACGCTGCTGAGCAAAGCGTTTGCACTTTCGATTCCTCACCCAAAGGCGTTGGAAATCAAGGAAGAAGTTGCCTTTTACCAAGCGGCGCGTGCCCGGTTGATGAAGTTCGAAGGAGGCGGCACAGGTCGTACAGATTACGACATAGAGACTGCTATTAAACAAGTCATCGATCAGGCGCTGAGTTCAGAGAAAGTGATCGACATCTTTGATGCAGCGGGAATCCAGAAACCTGAGATCTCAGTTCTTTCAGACGAGTTCCTGCTTGAAGTTCAAGGGATGAAACACAAGAACCTGGCAATTGAACTGCTGAAGAAGATACTGAACGACGAGATACGCATTCGGTCTAAGTACAGTCTGGTTCAGAGCAAGAAGCTTTTAGAGATGCTGGAGAATGCGATCAAGAAGTATCAGAATAATCTCTTAACGACAGCTCAGATCATCCAGGAGTTGATTGAGATCGCGAAAGAAGTACGACGATCCGACCAACGAGGAGATGAACTCAAGCTGTCAAAGGAAGAGCTTGCGTTCTATGATGCGTTGGAAGTCAATGACAGCGCCGTTAAGGTGCTCGGTGATGAAACGTTGCGCGACATTGCTCGTGAGGTTGCAGAGAAAGTGAAAGCCAACGCTACCATTGATTGGACAATCCGTGAAAGCGCACGGGCGAAGCTGATGGTGGTGGTGCGCAGAACACTGACCAAGTATGGCTATCCACCCGACAAACAACAGAAAGCGATTGATACAGTATTGAAGCAGGCTGAGTTGATGGCGGAATATTTTGTATCACAATAGGATACCTGCACGAGCTTTTCCTTGGTGAGCTTGTGCCGCAAGACCCGATGCCAATCCTATGCCAGATACCCTAATCTCCGGCTACCTCGAACTCATCTTTCGTCATGACGCGACGCAGGAGATAGTCCACCTTCTCCTTTTGAAATTGGGATTCGATCCGTTGGGTATCGTAAGGTGAATCTTCAAGCAGAAGAATACGAATCTGCTGCCCTGAGTGAGTAGCCTCGTTTGGCGGTTGGGATGTGTTCATGATGAGAACTCCTATGCAAAAGCTGATACTACAAGGTACTGCACAGAAAGCAAAATATCAAGAGGAAAGACGAGGATTATCTACACGCTTCGAAGGTAACGTTTCGTTAACACAGCAACTGTGATAACATACAGGTTTTGCCTGTTTAGGAGGGGTTTATCAAATTATTTGTCAATTCAAATCGGTTAAAGAGCCCAGCACATACCACGATTCTAAGCCGGCTCAGATTTAAGGTTTCAAGTTCGAGTAGTGAAAACAACATCAAAACATTCCTACTCAATCCTCAAGCCCCTAACCTCAAACCAGTTCATTACTTCTCCATCCAGCTCTTCCAATAATCCTTCCACTCAGCAGCGTCGCCGGCGGGGAGGACGTTCAACGGATTCAAGCCGTCAAGCATCACCGCATACTCATCGGTATGCGTTTTTGTTGCTTGGTTTTTTAGCGCTTTCGGGTGTGGACCGTGGTGGATTCCTCTCGGATGGAGCGTTACCATGCCGGCGCCAATATTGTCTTTGCTGAAGAAATTGCCATCATGGTAAAAAATAAATTCATCGTAGTCTGTGTTGCGATGGAAGAAGGGAACCTTCAACGCTTCCGGGTCTTCTTCCAACGGGCGCGGCAGAAAGCTGCAGACTACTGCGCCCTGCGTAACAAACGTTGTGTGAGCGCTGGGAGGCAGGTGCGCCCTTGGGCTCATAATCGGGCGAATGTCTCTCATGTTCAATTTCCAAACTGTCAGATCGCCTTTCCACCCAACGACATCCATCGGATTGAAGGGATAGAAGAGGGAGGAGAATTCATCATCGACTTTGATGCGGACTTCCCATTCTTTCTTATCGTCAATAATCGGCTGCGGGTCGGGGGTGATAATGATTGCCGGATCATACAGTGCGTGCTGACCGATGAGCCCTTTATCCGGTTGCTCGAATTCCGCCTTCGACTGGATGATCAAGAAAAAATTGTCTTTTGTTTTTGGAACTACTCTGTACGTCACTGCACGAGGGATGTTGATGTAATCACCCTTTTCGAAATTCATTGGACCAAAGTCTGTTTCGATCACCCCTTCGCCACGGTGAATGAAGTACAATTCGTCACCGTCAGCGTTGCGGAAATAGAACGGCATCGGTTCTGAGCGTCGCGAGATATATAACTGAACATCATTGTTACCGAGGAACGCAACAGGCGAGCCTTTCGGATCCTTTTGGTCTGTCGGCTGAATCTTGTTGCAGTCGATGCAGTGCGGTCTTAGCTTTCCCTCGAATCGAGTCCAGCCCGTGGGTGGATGAGTGTGATAAAGGTGTGCAGATTTGCCATAGAACCCTTTACGTCCATGTTCTTCCTCGAACGTGCCGTTCGGCAGCCCGACATGGGCTTGCTTTGCTGTCTTGCCTTTTTGAAGAGGATACATAATTATTTCGGATTTGAGATTTCTGATTGGTGATTTGAGTCTTTAATTACTTATGAATATATAAATTCTACTTTAACAAAACCAATTTTTTTGTTTCTACAAAACCACCTGCTGTGAGTCGATAAAAATACATGCCACTGGGAAATCTTTCAGCGTTCCATTTGACACTATAGCTGCCTTGTGGTTTGTGTTCATCGATTAATGTAGCGATTTCTTGACCAAGGAGATTGAAGATGCAAAGTTTGACTTGACTTGCAACTGATAACTGATAACGAATGACTGTGCTTGGGTTAAAGGGGTTGGGGTAGTTTTGTTTAAGGACGAATTGGTTAGGTCCTTGAGTTCCTTCTGGAGTTCGTTCGACTGTTGTAACAATACCACCTGTATTTGTATGAAGAATTGTGCCATCATAGCCGACAATTGTACCTGTATCTCCTTTTAGCCAGATAGAATAAAGTGGCCAGTGAGTTCCACTACGCTGTGCTTTCCATGTTAGCCCATCATCAGTTGAATGGATAATTGTACCATCGTAACCTACGGCAATCCACGTTAGGTCTTTGGAATAAGAGATTCCCCTAAGATAGACATCTGTACTACTTGTAACGAGCTGCCATGTTATTCCTCGATCCATTGAGCGAAGGATAATACCTAAGTCGCCTACGGTCACTACTACATCGTCGTGAAATGCCAACCCGCGAAGACTAACCGTGACTGGACTCGATGGCTTCACCCATGTTTTTCCTGCGTCTGTCGTTCGGAGAATCGTTCCGTTGTCGCCTACAGCCACACTCGTTTGTGAGTCAATGAGCGAAACTGCAAAGAGCAGACTATTAGTTCCACTAGAGAGTCGCGTCCACGTAGTTCCAGAATCTATTGTGCGTAGAATGACACCGCTATCACCTACTACTATTCCATGTATTGCACTTGCGAAATCAATCCCAAATAGGCGGCCAGTAGGTATGCTGTATTGGGTTTCCCACGACGATCCACCGTCATTAGAAACTAAGATTAGGCCATTGAAACCAGATCCATAATATTCTCCTCCTGTAGCTATGGCACGTAAAGTATCCAGCACACGAATTCCCCAAAGTACTGTATTAAATCCTATCGGAATGTCAATCCATGTTGAACCACCATCAACAGTACGTTCAAGTAGTCCCCAACTTCCGACAGCAATCCCCACTGAACCATTTAAGAAATGTACTCCAGCAAAATTTTTCGTGCTTCCTTTACTTTGTGTCTCCCATGTCAATCCTCCATCGCCTGTTCGGAGGATAGCACCTTCGTAACCAACGGCAAATCCAAACCTGGTATCTGAAAGTTTAACGTTATATAACATTTTCGTACTGGTGGGCTGTCCAGTCCAAGAGTTTCCACCATTACTTGTAAAATAGGTAGCTCCAGATGGTTGTTGGTTTACTGAGTTATCGCCCCCCACGATATTGCCAATACGAGAGCCTATAAATTGTACATCGAAAAGATAGGGCGTTGTTGCGGTACCAAACAGATTCCAGTTAACGCCTGCATCCGTTGTCCTAAGAATGGATCCACCCCAACCCACAGCAACAGCAGTATTAGAGTCGATCATTGAGACACCTGTGAGAGCATATCCGATCTGGCAAGGCTGTTGCACCCAGGTTTGGCCAGCGTCAGTTGTTCTCCGGATAAAGCACTGATAAGCCGAATATATATTTCCTACTACAGTCCCATTATTTCTATCGCTGAACGAGATGGCACTTGCGTATTCAGATCCATAGATATACCGACTAGTCCATGTTAACCCGCCGTCTAATGTACGGAGGTAAACAGAGCCAGCATCTACGTTAAATCCCACCGCGTATCCTACATCAGAGTCTACAAGGTCGACGTCCGTAAGATGATAATCAGTCCCACTAGGTATGATAGACCAAGTATTACCATCGTCATCTGTACGCAGTATCAATCCGTTGCTGCCGACTACAACGCCAGATTGTGAGTTTGAAAAGGAAACACCTGAAAGACCTTGGTCTGTATTCCCGACATAATGTTGAACATTCCAATGTGCACCACCGTCCGTCGTCTTTATTACCGTTCCTGCTTCTCCAACGGCAATCGCTGTGTTGCTGTCAATCGTAGTAACGCTCCACAGCGTATTTCCTTGCGGCAAAGGGTTCTGCCAATACCATCCAGATTGAGTAATGGCACTTACAATGAAAATGAATTCAAAAAGAAATATATTTCTGATTCTTTGAATATGTCCTCCAATTGCTTTTACAAATTCCCTCTCGCTGCCTGTTCTCTCTCAATCGCTTCAAACAATGCTTTGAAGTTTCCTTTCCCAAAGCTTTTACTGCCTTTGCGCTGGATAACTTCGAAGAACAGGGTTGGGCGATCTTCGACTGGTTTAGTGAAGATTTGGAGAAGGTAGCCATCTTCATCACGGTCGACGAGGATGCCAAGTTTTTTCAGTTCATCTATTGGCTCATCAATTTTACCGACACGGCTCTGCAGCTCGTCATAATATGATGTAGGGACACGAAGAAACTCTACGCCCTGAACCGTGAGTTTACCAACAGTTTCAATAATATTATCTGCCGCCATCGCAATGTGCTGGACGCCGGGGGAGCGGTAATATTCTAAGTATTCTTCAATCTGAGATTTTCGTTTCCCGGCTGCAGGCTCGTTAATGGGAAATTTGATACGGTCATTACCATTCGCCATAACTTTCGACATGAGCGCTGAGTATTCCGTCGAAATATCTTTGTCATCGAAATGCTTAAAGAGCCTGAAGCCCATTACTTTCATATAGAACTCGACCCATTTGTTCATTGCTCCAAGCTCGACGTTCCCGACACAATGATCGACGTATTTCAAGCCAACAGGTCGGGCTAGCTTGTCCTCGCCCATGGCTTTGAATCCCGGCATAAATGTGCCGCGATAATTCTTTCGCTCGATGAACGAATGAATCGTATCGCCATAAAGAGCAATGGATGATTTCTTCACTTCGCCGAATTCGTCGTTGAATGTCGTCGGTTCCATCACGCCATGCGCGCCGCGTTTAGTTGTCTCGCGATATGCAGATTCAGCATCATCGACCCAAAGCGCAATATCGCGAACGCCATCACCATGGAGTCTGATATGATCGCTGATGAAATGATCTGGTTGAAGCGGCGTCGTCAGCACGAATCGTATTTTGTCCTGTTGCAGGACGTACGAAGTTTTGTCGCGGGCACCTGTCTCAAGTCCCGCATACGCAACGAGCTTGAATCCAAATGCTGACCGGTAAAAATACGCAGACTGCTTCGCATTGCCGACGTAGAATTCAATATAATCTGTGCCGTTGATAGGGAGGAAGTCTTTGACAACTTCTCGGCTTGTTTTAGTCTCAGGTAACATGTTCGTTCTCCTTGCTAATAAATCTATATACTCTTATTTACATCTTCAAACAATTTATCCAATAGTTTCGTAATGTTCAATTCATTAGCCCATCGTCTAAGATATTGCACATCTATTCTATCCCTCTGAATTTTGGCAATGTTCACTGCGTCGTTGAACTGCCGTTCAGATGCACCAATTCTTGACCACTCGAGTTTACCTAAGATAACATCTTCTGGGCTCGCAACCCAGCGAGGCGTTCCTCGAAAATGGATTTGCCTTCTCCTTTCAAACTCTTCTGCATTGTAATCCCTCCATTTTCTTACTATCAAATCAATCTTAATGCCCGAGGAAAAATGAACGATATTAAACATAGAGCGACTTTTTAGAGCGTCGAGCGCCGCCTGGTTGTCTACATAAAAATTCCCCTGAAGTGAATCTATAAATGAGTTCAAAGAAAACTTATCACATTCAATAACAATGTCGGCATCTTGGGTTGCTCTTGGAACCCCATGCAAGTTGCTGGCGAGCGAACCTACGATCATATATTCAATCTTGTGCGCTTCCAATGATTGGAGAACAAGTTGTGCAACTTCTTCAACGCTCATGGAATAATATGCTCTGCATATGGGTAAACTTTAAGGAAAAGCTCATCTCCTAATTCAATCCTAATTACAGCGAGACGAATTTCCTGTTCATCGTATTTTGGGTGTCTGTACTTGACTCCATCAGCAAGCAGCCCCCTACATAATTCTGACAGTTCAGAGCCGCGCTGTAGTCGCTGTTCCGGTGTCATAGCTCGAAAAATATCAAGCTGGGTTTGATAAGCTTTCGGTGATGTGTCTAAGGGTCTCATCGGTCACTTTGCTTCAATTTCTTTGACAAGAATTTTTTTGAGTGCATCTATCAGTATCTGATTCTCTTCATCAGTTCCAACCGTGATACGAATACAATTCGGTAACCCAAACGCTTTCAGCGGTCGTACAATTACACCAAGCTTGAGGAGCTCTTGATAGATGAAATTCACATCGCTTTCACTCCCGCGAACTATCATAACGAAGTTTGCGGCTGATGGAACAACATGAATATCAATTCCTCGAAGTGCATTCGTAAGGAATACTAATCCACGGGAGTTGAGGTCAAGCGAGCGATGAAGGAATTCGTTATCACGCAAAGCACCGATACCGGCGGCTTGGGCGAGTGTGCTCGGCTCAAATGGAAGTTTTACTTTTAATAAATTGCCGATGAGATCTTCGTGGGCAAATCCGTAGCCTATGCGTACGCCGGCAAGTCCGTAGATTTTTGAAAACGTACGAAGTGTGATAACATTATCGTATCGATAGCGCATTGAGTCGGGATAAATTGGATTGTCTCGTGCATATTCGAAATATGCTTCATCAAGGATAATAAGCACCCGTTCCGGAACTTGTTTGTAAAAGGCGTCGAATTCTTGCTTTGTAAAAATTGTCCCAGTCGGATTGTTAGGATTGGCGAGGTAAATGATTTTTGTATGTTCGTTGATCTTGCCGGCTAATGCTGGGAGATCGTAGTGCCAGTTGCGATACGGAACTGTTCGGTATGTAATACCGCGTGATCGTGCGAGAACTTGAAAACCAATAAATGCCGCTTCTGTTGTGAGCACTTCATCCTCATCACACAGAAATGTTCGAATGATGTTGGACATAATGCCTTCAGAGCCGCTGCCAGTGATGACGTTGTCGATTTTCAGATTAAACTTCTCCGCGAGCACAGCACGTAAGTCGTAACCACCGTTCGGATAGTAATGTAGACTTTCAAGATGTCGTTGAAGCTCCTCTATTGCTATAGGAGAGGGACCAAGTGGATTTTCATTCGAGGCGAGTTTAATAACATGTGTGAGTCCGAGTTCACGTTTGACTTCCTCAATAGGTTTCCCCGGTTTATATGGCTGCAAAGATTCGATATATGGCGGAACAAGCGGCATAGTTAGGATCAGAGGGCTAAGATTTTTGTTTGAAAGATAGCAAAGAACGCTCTGAAAATCAAACAACCGATGTAAACTTGGAAGTATTTGAAAAATTCGCTACTATCAACAATCGATTCACTTTAGATATAGGAGATTGATGGAAAACTGCTATTAATGTTGTGTTTTTTTCTCGTATTGAATGCGTTCCATCATTTACCCCATACATCGAACCCTAGTTTTTTCTCTTTGTGTATTCAGTTTGATTGTTTGTTGTTCTGCTCAACAAATTGAAACTATACAATCAGGCGCATTTCACACTGTTAGGTTTGAACTTTCCTCTGCTGATTCGATTGTTCTTCTTCCTCACCAGTTTATCATACTTGGCTCAGAAACTGTATTATTAGATTCGCTTCGGCTACAACGTGATGAAAATTATTCACTTCAATCTCGTACAGGTACGATTGTACTTCATAAAAACTTACAAACACAGGGCAATATGTCGGGCAAGCGCAAACTAATGATTTCATATAGGGCGCTGCCGTTCACATTTCAACAAAGCTATAGGCATAGAGAACCTGTAACAATGTTCGATTCGGTAATAAACGAACAGATTAAGGTTGCTAAACCTGTCAAGCCATTCACCTTCGATGATTTTTTCGGTTCGAACTTGCAAAAGAGCGGTAGTATTGTTCGTGGACTCACCATCGGTTCGAATCGCGATCTTAGCTTGAACTCTGGCTTTCGGATGCAGATGTCGGGCAATCTTACGAATGACCTTCAGGTTATTGCTGCGTTGACAGACGAGAACACACCTATTCAACCGGAAGGAACGACACAAACTCTCCAAGAGGTAGACAAAGTGTTTGTCGAACTTCGCAGCCCTGATGTCAGTGCGACACTTGGAGATTTTAATCTTGCATTTTCTGGAAATGAATTTGGTCGACTTAATCGTAAGCTTCAAGGCGCTAGGGGACAGGTCAAATATCGTGTTGGGGATATTGATGGCGATGCAACGGTAATCGGCGCTATTACACGGGGCAAGTTTACAACGAACCAGTTCCAAGGTATAGATGGCGTGCAAGGACCCTATCGAATATTTGGTCAGAATAATGAACGTGCGATCATCATTATTGCTGGTACGGAGCGTGTCTATGTTAATGGCGAACGGATGACAAGAGGGGAGATCAATGATTACGTCATTGATTATTCGACAGCCGAGGTAACGTTTACATCTAAAAGACTTATTACAAACGCCTCGCGTATCACAATCGATTTTGAGTATGCTGATCGTCAGTTTAGTCGTAGCTTGCTTGGAGCTAAGGTAGCATCGACATTTTTCAATAATAGATTAGTATTTCATACTTCGGTAATTAAAGAAAGTGATGATAGAAACTCACCGATTGATGCATCGCTTAGTGATGTTGATAAAGATACATTACAATTTGCAGGAGACAATCGCTCAAAGGCAGTTCGTTCAAGTGCGACCTACGTGGGTTCGGGCAAAGGTCAGTATATATTACAAGATACTGCGATCTATCGTTCACCGGGTGATTCTGTCAGAGTCGATTATTATCGTTTCGCTCCCGAGGATACATTACGTGCAGTATATGCGGTATCATTTAGTTTTGTTGGCGAGGGCCGCGGTGATTACAAGAAAGTCACCTTGAGCCAATATGAATTTGTGGGGATCAACATGGGTGGATATGCGCCAGTTCGATTTTTACCGCTCCCTCAATCGACAATTCTTATAGATTTTGGTCTTGATGCGAAGATAACAGATGAGGTGAGATTATCTGGTGAATATGCTCTGTCGAATTTCGATGCCAATAGTTTTTCAAGTTTAGACGACGATGAGAATCGCGGCTCCGCAGTAAAATTTGAGTTTCAGTTTGCCCCGCGTAATCTCTCTATTGCTAATAAAAATTTGGGATCGGTGGATATACGTCTTCGAGAACGATATGTAGCTCGGCAATTCGTCTCTTTCGATCGTTTCAATGAAATTGAATTCAATAGAAAATGGAATATTCAGGACTCTACAAAAGTTGATGAAGAAGTTCAAGAAGGAACGATATCGTATTCTCCTTCCCGGTCAATAACACTTGGGGGCGGAATAGGGGCGATTCATCGAGGGGATCTTTTTACTTCGAATCGATACACCGGGTCACTACAAGTTAATGAGCTTCGTTTTCCAAAGGTTACGTATGATCTGGAAATTATCAAGAGCAGAAATTCGCTTTTCGATAATGTTGGTAAGTGGACAAAACATCGAGGATCATTGATTGATACTATAGGAAATGTGTTACCATCGTTCAACTATGAAGGTGAAATTTTTAGAAGTCGGGATATTACAAGAGATACATTGCGACGAGAAAGTTTTCGTTATCACGAGGTTGTTCCCGGAATATCATTGCAAAATATTGCTGGCATGTCTATTAATGCTCAATTTGGCTGGCGATGGGAAGATTCGCTCAAGCTTGGCGCACTGCAGCGCGCATCCATGATCTTTACACAGTCATATCATTGGGGGCTGCAAGCATTGAACTCGCTTTCATCGAATCTTGATGTTACACTACGCGATAGAATGTTTACAGAACAATTCAAGCGTGGAACCGATGATCATGTTCGAACGGCGTTGCTGCGTTGGCAAACGAGATTTGTTCCTCCGAATAGAGGCGTTGAATCTGATTGGTATTATGAAGCATCCTCAGAACGATCAGCGAAGCAAGAGCGTGTCTACCAGCGAGTTCCTAGAGGGACCGGCAACTATGTCTATGCAGGCGACCTCAATAGTAACCATGTGATTGATGCCCAAGATTTTCAACTTGCACGGTTTGATGGAGATTTTATTGCGATCACAATTCCAACGGATGAATTTATTCCAATCATTGATGTTAAAGCTAGTACGAGATTTCGTATAAATGGCTCACGGCTCATTTCACCAACTTCTTGGATAACAAAAGGTCTCTCATATTTATCAACTGAAACGTACGTCAGAATAGAAGAGAAAAGCACTGAATCTGACACAAGGCAAATATATTTGTTACACTTCAGTAAATTTTTGAGCGACCAAACTACCATTACCGGTTCCAATCTTATTACGCAAGATCTTCATGTTTTAGAAGGCAACCCCGCATTTTCTTGTCGCTTTCGTTTTTTGCAGAAAAGGGGGCTTACACAGTATGCCATAGAGAAAGAGCGAGCATTTAGTAGAGAGAGATCAATTAAAGTGCGCTGGCAGCTCATCAAGGAATTTTCCAACCAAACTGATTACGTCGAGCGAATTGATAATCTTGCAACCACGCAAAACAACAATCGTACACGAAGCATCATCTCAAATACGGTGTCTACCGATTGGTCGTATCGTCCGGAACAGAATATTGAGATTGGCTTCAAATTTGCAGTTGGAAAGGCATTAAATACTGGCATTATTGAGGCAAATATTAATGAGCAATCTGTTCGTTGCGTTTATTCAATCACAGAGCACGGGCAGGCAAAGTTCGAATTGGAACGTGAGGAAGTGACCTATAATAAAGCGGCATTAACTGTTCCTTTTGAATTAACGAATGGAAGAGTATTAGGGAAAACATGGCTATGGCGTATCGGTGCTGAGTACCAGTTTACAAGAGTAATGCAGGGAAGCTTAATCTACGATGGCAGGCGTGAGGGTGAAAGCAATATAGTGCATACAGCAAAAGCAGAGGTTAGAGCATTCTTTTAATATTTTTCTTTTGAGAAAAATTATCGATAGAAAGATACTTTTGTTTCTGTTTCATGTGGTTTCACATTTTCAACGGTGCGAGAATTTTTTCTGTCAGGTAGGTAAAAAAATACATAATATTTTTGTATTAGATGCATTTTTTTTCTTGCTTTTCAAATTGAGATTGTTTATCATACTCAGCGTCGTTTGTGATCTCATTACAGACAGCACAACTCACCAAGTAACTGAACATAATCTGAAGGAAGCTCAGGGGGATACATCACAGCATGATCAATCAATAAAGCTCAAAAAACAATTTATCACTAATCACCAATATTCAATTATAAATTTGACATAAAGATATCTTATGTTTGAAGACGTTGCATTGCTTGAGCCTTCAAAACTGACAGTTGGAGTTAAGAAAAAAATAAGATTAGACGGAGAAAGAAATCGCGATAGTGAGTTGATACTTGAACGAGAAACAAACAGAGTGTATTGTACCTCCTTTGATTCTCGGATCGGGAGAATATACGTAGCATCAACAGAAGAGGGAGTGTGTAAAATTAGTGTGCCGAAGGAATCGCGAAAAGATTTTTTTGCATGGCTCAAAGAACATTTCGACCTCGATGCGGTCATTGATAATCGGTCGAGAAATAAAGATATAATCGATCAACTGGCGCGATACTTTAATGGCAAGCTGGCCAAATTTACATGTCCGATTGATCTCAAGGGAACACCCTTTCAAGTGCGCGTGTGGAAGGAATTACAAAAAATTCCTTATGGCTCAACGATTACGTATAAGCATCTTGCCAGGCGAGTTGCCGCTCCCAAAGCATTTCAGGCTGTTGGTCGGGCAAATGGACAGAACCCGTTGCCGATCATTATTCCTTGTCATCGGGTCCTTGGAACAAATGGTGCTCTTGTCGGTTATTCTTGTGGGGTGAAGACAAAGGAATTTCTCTTGCGTCTTGAAGGTGCCATACTGCTATAATATTGCGCAGGAAATTACAGTGCGATGCCGATCGGTTGATCGGCATTTTTGTTTGCGGAAAGCGATGATATTTTTTACAATTAGTAATCTCAATATTAACGTACATGTCTTTTCTTAACGAACTCAATTCTAAGCAACAGGAAGCCGTTAAAACCGTTGAAGGTCCGGTCATGGTAGTTGCTGGACCAGGCAGCGGAAAAACGCGTGTGCTTACCTATCGTATTGCCTACTTGATTAGCATCGGTGTGCCAGCGTATCGCATACTGGCGCTCACGTTTACAAACAAAGCGGCAAGCGAAATGAAAGAACGCATCCATAAACTTGTAGGCGAAAAAAGCCGACAGCTTTGGATGGGAACGTTTCATTCAGTATTTGCTCGTATACTCCGTGTCGAATGCGAAAAGTTAGAGTATCAAAAGAATTTTTCAATTTACGATGAGACTGATAGCTTGAGTATGATAAAAACTTGCATGGAATCTTTGAGCATTTCATCACAGCAATATCACCCTCGTGCAATACGCTCGCGAATCAGCAGTGCCAAAAACCAACTGATATCAGTACAAGAATATGCTGATCGTTCATTGGATATATTCGAACAGAAAACTTCGGCTGTGTATAGTGATTATCAGAAACGCTTGAAACAAAATAATGCTATGGATTTTGATGATTTGCTGCTTAAACCGTTAGAGTTGTTTAAGAGTGATAAAAAGGTGTTAGATAAATACCATGAATATTTTCGCTTTATTCTTGTCGATGAATATCAGGATACAAATCGTGTACAATATGCTCTTATTAACTCTCTTGCATCGAAGTACAAAAATATATGCGTCGTAGGAGATGATGCTCAGAGCATTTATGCCTTTCGTGGCGCAGATATAAAAAATATTTTAGATTTTAGGCGCGATTATCCCGAAGTAACGACATTTCGTCTTGAGCAAAACTACCGATCGACAACAACTATTCTTTCAGCCGCAGATTATCTTATTAAACATAACGTTGATCAGATCTCAAAGAATCTATGGACAGATAATCCAGCCGGGGATGCGATTACTGTCTTATCCTGTGAAGACGATCGGGATGAAGGAGCGAGAATCGTTTCTCAGATTTTTGAACAGTCCAACAAACTTAAAATTGATTTGAAAGATATTGCTATAACCTACCGCACGAATGCTCAATCACGTTCATTGGAAGAGGCTCTGCGGAAAAATAGCATTCCTTATGTAATTGTTGGCGGCATAGAATTCTATCAAAGAAAAGAAGTGAAAGATACTCTTGCATATTTGCGCCTGCTTGTAAATCCACAGGATAATGAAGGCTTCTTGCGAATAGCAAACTACCCGACGCGAGGCTTGGGTGATGCAGCATTGCAACGGCTCCAATCCTTTGCAGCTGAACGTCAGCTAAGCTTACTTGTTGCCGCTCAACATACTGTTGAGATTGAGGGACTTTCGAAGAAAGCCAAACATGGGCTCTTAATGCTTAGTACCTTGCTCAGAAAATACAACGAACTTAAAAACGAGGTTTCCGCAAGTGAGCTGTCTCGGTCATTGGTCGATGAACTTGGCATTCTACGGTCGTTCAAGGAGGAGGGAACCGTTGAAGCATTATCACGTTGGGAAAACGTACAAGAGCTTCTTTCAGCAATTTCAGAGTTTACGTCTGAGCACGAAAATGCGGCGCTCGAAGATTTCTTGCAAGAAGTATCGTTGGTTTCCGCTGTCGATGATTTGGATGGTAATCGTAATGCTGTAACATTAATGACGTTGCACAGTGCAAAAGGTTTAGAGTATCCTGTTGTTTTTATTGCTGGATTAGAAGAAGGGTTGTTGCCGTTATATTCAACTGTTCTTGAACGAAAAGAACTTGAAGAAGAGCGGCGATTATGTTACGTGGGTATCACGCGTGCTATGCAGAAACTATATCTCACCCATGCACGAACGCGATATCGCTTCGGAGATGTTTCTTATCAATCTCCTTCTCGATTTCTCGAGGAAATTCCAAAGGAGTGCATAGAAATAGTAGAGAGTAAAATATTTTATCCATCTCGTGCATACACAGGTGTACCCAAGCAGGTGAATACAAGAATCAAAAGAAGCAATGACGCAGAGTATCATACGGATGTGATGCCTGATTATGATAGCAAAGAGTGTGTTGTTAATGGGGTCAAAGTCGGCATGATGGTTGAGCATGTAGTATTTGGAAGAGGAAAGGTTTTATCGCTTGCTGGGTCAGGGGATTCTCTTAAAGCTGTCGTTGAGTTTACTTTAGTTGGGAGAAAAAACTTATTGTTGAAATACGCTAAACTCAATATTATTTGAAGCTTTGATGCGTACGTGTAACAGAATCAAAGCTGAAGATGATCATTTAAATTATTTCGGCTAACATTAGATGTGGGTGCTCATTTTTCCCAATTAAGTCATCAAGGAAGTTCTATATAGAAAGAAATGCTAGAAAACGTGCCTTGTGTCACGTCCAAGACATTAGAATTCCTTAATATTCCTTGACTTTCTAAATGAATTGGGGTATCTTAATGAAGCATATTCAACATTCAAGTATCTTCCGCAAGGTACTACAACAATAGTTTTCATGTATTAAGAGCCGAGAGGGACACCATGTTAGGGGCTATGATTTAACCAATTCACCTGCCCTTCCGTGGTTTTCAATTTTAAGAGTTTTTCGGTGTTTTTTTATAACAGCATTATAAAAAAGTAGTATGGGCGCAAATCAACTGCTCATGATTGTAGCAGCATTGGCAATTTTGATTACACTTCAACTTTCGATTAATGGATCGTTGATACGGTCTTTTGTTTCTGATCTCGATGGAGAAGCAACGATTGACGCAGTATCTGTGGGTGAAGCGATGGTCGACGAAATTCAGACTAAAGTATTTGATGAAAATGTCATTTCTGAGGTAGTTTTTGATTCGACATTACTTTCTAGTCCAGTTGCTTTAACGAGAGAGGGATTAGTTGAAAACAGCGTAGCGGTATACGAACGGGAACCTTTTCAATCAAAAATTAAGTTCGATGATGTGGACGATTATAATGGCTATACGCGGATAGTTTCTTCGCCACGGCTCGGCGATTACAAAGTTAGAGATTCAATCTATTATGTTAGGAGAAGTAATTTGGATCAGTATAGCAATGCGCAGACGTGGTATAAAAAAATAGAAGTTACTGTAACACACCCTAATTTACTTTTTCCCGTTACGGTAAAATCTGTTTCAGTCTACAGGCAGTATTTTTAATCAGAATATACCGGGTATCAGTTCTTCAAAATTATGCAATCACTATTAAATCTTGTTGGGGCTGTAGTTATCGGAGCATTGGTATTATTAACAATTTTTGGCAGAGCAATGACGCTTAACCAAACTTCTACCGAAAAGACGTTCACGCTTAATCTTCAAACCAACGCTGTTACAGCGGCGCGTGTGTTTGAATATGATTTGGTAAAAGCCGGCTTTCATGTCCCGAAAGGCACAGCAATTACGCAAGCAGATTCCGTTAGCATCACGTTTAAGGCTGACTTGCATGATGTTGGTACCATCAATACAGTTCAATATTATCTTAGCTCCGTCACCGATCCTAAAGTATCAGTAACGCAAAATCCTCGAGATAGGGTTTTACATCGGGTTGTCAGCGGGTTAGGTACCACTAATGCAATTCTTGGGCTTACCAACTTGAAGTTCGCGTATTATGATTCAATAGGTAATACGACAAACGTTCTTGCGAATATCAGGTCAATATATGCTCGTATGGATTTTGAAAGCGCTGAAAGAGTCATTAAGCCCATAGATACACCGAGCGATACTGCTTTTCCCGGTGTGTATTGGGAAAAAACAATCTATCCGAGAAATATCTAAGAGGTAGTTATGGGAAGTAACGTACTTATTGGTGTTCTTTTTTTAGTGCTCTTATTTGGGTTCATTAACTCGAGCCTGAATCACAAAGAAGACTTTGCTGCCATTAATACGTATGGATATGTAAAATATATCGCGGCAAGAGACATTGCACGTTCAGCAATCAATATCTCATTAAAGAATAGAGAACTCTATTCCGGATTTAATGTTTCCGGAAATCTCAACAGCGGTACTTACTCAGTAATATCGACGACGATTAATGATACTACGTTTCGCCTCATAGCTATTGGTAAATTCCCAAATCAAAACCCGGCATATGTCACTGATAGTGCTTATGTCATTAAAACAACCTTGCAAGCATATCCTAAACCTTTTCCTACTATAGGTGCGGCAGTGACATTGCATATCGACACACTCGGTGCATTTGATTTGAATCCCGGTGGCGGAAAAAAGAAGATTGAAATTGATGGCTGGGATCATAATGAAAATGGAGATAGTGCAACGTTGACAGGTGGTGTACCGGGTGTCGCAGTGATGAACCCGTACGATAGCTCCTTTGCTATTACTGGTGGAGATACTGTGCATATCCGTGGGACTCCGACTGATATGGTTGTGAATCCGAATCTCACAGATCCATCTGATTATATCGATTTATATATCGATGCTGCAGATAATAGACTTGTCGGGAGTGGAACATATGCGGGAAATGGTTATGATTGGGGTACATCATCGACTCCCAAAATTACATACATCAGTTCTATTGACACAACACAGGAAATTCATATCACGGGCAACATTGATGGTTGGGGTGTGCTGGTCCTTAATGGCAATGTAAAATTTAATGGTAACCTTACCTTTCATGGACTTGTGCTTTTGTACGGCACATCAATAATGGATGTTGAAGGTTTAGGGGATGCGAAAATCATTGGTGCGTTGGTCATGGGTGGTCCGAATGGCAGTACGTTCCAGATGAATGGGAGCGCTGAAGTGCTTTACAGCAGCAGTGCTCTTCGAAAAGCAAGCTTAATTGGCAAACTTCTCGCCTATAGGGTTATCGACTGGTACGAACAATAAACTTTTGACCTTTTCAAGAGAAAGAGACGATGTGATAGTTAGCATCGTCTCTTTTTTATTTTTGTGATATATTATTGTATATTTATAAGAATCACGAGCAACTAATATTGACAAGCTATTATGGCGACAGAGCAAGATGAATTAAATACTTTTCCACCGGAAGGTGTTAAAGAAGACGATAAGGGATCTGCATTCGGCAAACCTTCATCGTTCAGTCAGCTTTCTGAGGTGGCAAAAACAGCCAGCGGCATCAATGCGATTCGGAAAGAAGAGAGTGCGAGCGAAGCAAAAACAGTAATTACAGCCGATGGTGTCTCGCGTTTTGTGGAGAGTTTAATTCGCAAGAACATCGTCTCACGCAAGACAGTCAATGATGCGGTGTCATGGAAAAAGACGCAAGGTGATGCCGAGAAACGGCTCCTATTTCAAATTCTGATTGATAAGTACGAAGTCGATCGCGAACAGGTATATGGAGAATTTGTCCGTTACTATTCATTTAAGAGTGTCGATCTCTCTGCGATAGAAATGAACAGCGAACGGCTTACATTCATCAACAAAACATTTGAATTGCTGCCAGCGCGAATCCGTGAAATTGCAAAAGCAAGCAAAATACTGCCATTCCAGATTGCTGAGAATGATCCTTCCAAAATTCAAATTATAACACCCGATCCTACCAACGCTGAGATCGCAACTGTTGGCAGGTCATTTCCATATTCGAAATACGAAATCGTATACGTTGCACTTCACAGTTTCGAGGAGTTAAGCCGCGAGCTCATCGTCGATAATCAAAGCCGTCCCTCGACGAAAACGATGGACTATATCGATGAAGAGTCACAGGATATCATTGATGAACTTGACGAAGAAATTCGCCGTGGTCATCTTGCAGAACTTGTCGATAATATTTTTTCTGATTCCGTGCGTCTCGGTGCCAGCGACATTCACGTTATTCCGAAGGCAGCCCGGAAGACGGAAATACATTTCCGTGTCGATGGTCATCTTTCCTTATGGCAAACGATAGACGACTTGCGCGCTGATGCAGTTTCCGCCGTGATCAAAGATGTTGCAAAAGGAACAGATCGTTTCGAGCGTAACATGGCACAAGATGGGTTCGTGCAAAAAACCATCGACAATAAGATCGTGCGTTTCCGTGTGTCGATCATTCCCGTTGAAGGAAAAGAACTCAAAGTGAAATTCGAATCCATCGTTATCCGCGTGCTGCGTGATCCTGAAGCAAGCATTACAGTTGATAATATCGGATTTCAGCCGTCCGTCTTGGAACGGTTCAAGATGGCGATTGAAAAGCCGTATGGTATTGTTATTCTTACCGGACCGACAGGCAGTGGCAAAAGTACAACGCTACTTGCAGCGCTCCGTGCAGTAATGGATCCCTCCCTGAATATTCTTACCGTAGAAGATCCGGTAGAATACTTCATTGATGGCGCGCGCCAAGTAAAGCTGAATCCCAAATTAGATTTCGAAGGAGCCTTGCGAGCAATTTTACGCCATGACCCCGATATCGTGATGGTAGGTGAGATTCGTGATCGGATCACGGCCGATATGGCTATCAAACTATCGAACACTGGACATCTGACGTTCTCTACCCTGCACACCAATGATGCACCTAGCGCCATTTCACGTTTGTATAAGATGGGCATTGAACCATTTCTTCTTGCGTATTCAATCAATCTTATCGTCGCACAGCGATTGGTGCGCAAGCTCTGCGAGCGATGCAAAACGATTGATAAAGAAGTTATTCCCATTACGCTTGAGAAAATCGGATTTCCCAAAGATGAAATTGCGACGACTAAATTTTATCGCCCAGTAGGATGTTTACACTGCCTACATGGATATAAAGGAAGAACTGCCATCCATGAGGTGCTCTACTTCACGCCGGAGATTCGCCAAATGATCATGGATTCCGGATCCTCAATCAACGAAGAAGCCTTGCGGCAAATTGCGATTAAGCAAGGGATGAAGGTCCTTCGTGAAGCGGGGATAGAGCTTCTCAAAAAAGGTATTACAACAATCGAAGAAGTTGCCAGCACGACGGCTGACGACCGATTGTAGTACTGTCATTTCTTATTAAGATTTCACCAACCCGTCATACGGTTTCCTCTTGCATCTCAAAAGACTATTCTGTATGTTCCATGAATTCACGAAAGTAACATTTTCATAGGATGGAAGATACTATGGAAGGATATGTTTCCGTTGCTGTATTTCCGAATGAGATGGAAGCAGAGCTGGCGCAAGCAACGCTCGCCGCCGCCGGTATCGAATCGTTCTTACAGCTGGACGATACAGGTGGCATGCTGCCTGTGTTCCAGCAAATTAAAGGTGTTCAGTTGTACGTTGAGCCGCAATTTGCTGAAGAAGCAAAGATGGTGCTCTCAACACCTTCAACCGAACAACTTGATCAATAAGCTTCATTCATTGCTAACTTGACTCTCACGAATTCTTTCCCTAAGTTTGCAGATTATTTTTAACACCAACTGAGGAATGTATGTTCAAACAACTGTTCAGAACAAAAAACGTTGATGCAATTCTCAAAGACTCTGAGAAGCCGGAATTTCAGCTCAAGCGTACGCTCGGATCGATCGATCTTATTTCACTTGGGATAGGGGCTATTATTGGCTCGGGAATCTTTGCCGTCGTAGGTACTGCCGTTGCGGGCGATGCCCTGCGTCCCGGAGCCGGTCCCGGAATTATTTTGTCCTTCATTCTGACGGCTGTAGCATGTGCCTTTTGCGGATTATGCTACGCCGAGTTTGCTTCATCTGTACCTATTTCCGGCAGTGCTTATACATATTCCTATGCAACACTTGGAGAGCTTGTGGCATGGATCATCGGTTGGGATTTGATTATCGAATATGCAATCGGTAACGTTGCCGTTGCGATTGGATGGGCGGCGTATTTTCATCAACTCTGTGAAGGGATAGGGTTTAACATTCCTCCATGGCTATCGGTCGATTATCGATCTGCTGCGCAAGCCGCTTCTTCCGTAATTGCGGCAGGTGGTAAGGTTGATCCATCAATTGCACTGAATTATGAAGCGTGGATGTATCATCCCACTATTGCCGGTATCCCTATCATTTTTAATTTCCTCGCTGCTGCCATCGTCATGCTTGTAACATGGCTGTTGGTTATTGGCGTTAAAGAATCTGTGCGGGCAAACAACATCATGGTGGCGATTAAACTTATTATACTGTTCTTCTTCGTCTATGCAGGCGCTAAATATGTGAAGCCCGAAAACTGGTCACCGTTTATGCCGAATGGTTTTTCCGGTGTATGGGTTGGAGCGAGTCTTATCTTCTTTGCCTACATAGGATTCGATGCAATTTCGACTGCGGCAGAAGAGTGCAAAAATCCTAAACGCGATATGCCAATCGGGATTATCGGATCGTTGATTATTTGTACGGTGATTTATGTTATTGTTGCCGGAGTATTGACAGGCATGGTGCCGTGGAACCAGCTTGGTGTCGCTGATCCGCTGGCAGCTGCGTTTGCCTACGTTCATGCCGATGTTTCAGCGGGTATCGTAGCCCTCGGAGCGGTCGTTGCCATGACTGCGGTTCTTCTTGTATTTCAATACGGACAGCCGCGCATTTTCTTTTCGATGTCGCGCGATGGGTTACTGCCACCGCTATTTGCCAAAGTCCATCCTAAATACAAAACCCCACATGTGACAACCATTTGGACAGGTGTTATCGTCGCTGTTATCTCGGCAATTGCAAATATCAATGAGATCGTCGAACTGACAAACATCGGGACGTTGTTTGCGTTTGTGTTAGTCTGTGCAGGCGTGATAATCATGCGATACAAAGAACCTGACCGTCCTCGCGCCTTCAAGACGCCGCTTGTGCCATGGATTCCTTTGCTGGGTATCGCTTCGTGTATTTATTTAATGGCTGGCTTACCATGGGTTACTTGGGTGCGATTCGGTATCTGGCTGCTGATTGGTATAGTAATTTATTTTCTGTATGGATACAGGAAGAGTAAGTTAAAAGGAGAGATTGTTCGTTAAGTAGAATTACGTAGGGGCGACTCTTGGAGCCGCCTCTACCATAGATGTCAACAAACAATTTATTGATTCATCTTCTTCGCCGCAATGGCATAAAACGCAACCAAGCCGATACCTGCAAAAAGGATAACCATCCCGAAGACAACACCGCCATCAACGCCGTAGTAATCATGAAGGAAATTCCCCAGCATAATTGCGATACCGGCTAATAGGAACAGAAGTCCCCATTTCAGTGATTGCAGCGGGTCACGTTTTACATCGCGCGCGTACATCGCTTTTATTTCCTCACTCGTTAATCCCTTCTCAATCATTGCCATGCGCTCTCGGTTTCGTGAGGTGAAATAAGAAATAAATACTACCGCAGTCGCAATGACGCCGATAATGGGAATTAAAACTTCAGGACCATTCATTGTGATCTCCTTTTCGTATAATTGGTTAATAATACTTGTCTGTTACTTATGACTCCCTTGGGGATTCACAGGTTTCACTTTCAGAAGAATTAGTTGTATAATATCTCAGATCTCTAACCCGAAACCTCAAACCATACTTCAGAGTCTAAACTGGCAGGACAGATATGCCAATTTCAGATAACCAGATTATCGAACAGATTCGCAAGGGAGGGAAGCACCATTTTGCCCGGCTCGTAGATCGTTATAAAGACAGAGCATTCACGCTTGCTGTGCGGATGCTGAAGGACAGGCAGGATGCAGAGGAAGCGCTACAGGATGCGTTTATGCGTGCTTACAAAGCTCTCGATAAATTTGAAGGCACGGCAAAGTTTGGCACATGGTTTTATCGGATTGTTTACAATGTCTGTTTGACGAGACTCGGTAAACGTAACGACGCTAGTGAATCACTTGAGTATGATGATGAACAAGGATATGATACCATCGATATGACTTCTGCCTCATTATTAGAAACCGAAATAGAAACGAAAGACATGATCCGGAAAGTTAAACAAATTGTTGCTACGCTGCCTGAGAAATATGCATCGATACTTTCTTTGTTTTATTTTCAAGAATTAACGCATGAAGAAATATGTGAAGTAACACAATTGCCGCTCGGTACGGTCAAGGTGCATCTCTTCCGTGCCCGGGCGCTTTTACAGAAACGATTAACGACTGAATTTTCTTTGGAGACCGTATGAACCACCTCACATCGCACCAGATTCAAGATTCCTTAGATGGCATGTTGACGAACGAGGCTGAGCTTCATCTGCGAATCTGCCCGGAATGTCAATCAAAGCTGAATACTGCACGAACAATAGAGCGAACATTACACAGTATTCCGTTGGAAGCAGCATCCGCAGGTTTCACCGAGCGGGTGATGCAGAATCTTGGCATAAAAACATCGCCGTCGCTTGCGTGGACCATCCTCAGAAACATTGCGCCCCTTGTCGCGCTAACGGTGTTGCAGGACTGATTTATCTCGGCTTGCATCTCGCCGGTGTTATTCAAACTACAGAGCTTCAGCAAGAGACAACGGTTTCGCAATCGGTGTATAACCAGATCGGGGGAGGTGTGCAAGCCTTCAACGACTGGATGGCAAAGTATTTCTCGTTTGCGTTCGCAAAAAATACCTTCGGGCTTGCCTCGTTTATTATCATCTTCTTTGGCGTGATTGCCCTGCTGGATAAGTACCTCATCATGCCGATGATGAAGAAAAGAGGATAATGTAGTAGCACATAGGTTCCGAGGATCTACGACTCGTAAAGAGTTACACTGGTTGTTACGAGGAAGCTTAGCACCCGAGTGCCGATGTTCTTCGGGAGCGCAGCTCCCTCAGAACGAAACATAGAGGTTACGAGGGAGTTATACTCCCGAGTACAGGTTGGTGCTCAGAGTTTTTCGGGAGCACAGCTCCCTCAAAACTGTTGGTAATTTTAGAGAACAAACATAGGAGGAAATTTCATGGGTCAATGGAAGGTTATTCCAGATCATCATCTGTATTTTGCAACAACCACCATCGTTGAATGGCAGAACGTATTCACTTCGATACCATACTTCGAAATTCTTATTGAAAGTCTCAAGTACTGCGTTAGTCATAAAGGTTTGCATCTGCATGGTTATGTCATCATGCCGAATCACGGTCACTATCTTTGTTCTTCGGATGAGGAGAAGAACCTCTCCGATATCATGCGGGATTTCAACGCACACACTTCACGAACGATTATTGCATTGCTGAAGGAGGAACATAAGTCTGCGTTGTTGGGAGTTTTTAGAAACGCTGCAGAGACTGATGAGAGAGGTAACGATTATAAAGTTTGGCAAGATGGATTTCATCCGATTGCAGTTGAAACAGAACATTTTGTTACACAAAAACTGATGTATCTCCACGATAATCCCGTTCGGAAAGGGTACGTCGATCAACCCGAACACTGGCGATACTCAAGCGCAAGGAATTATCTGTTAGGCGATAATTCTATTATGGAAGTAGAGCAGGTGTATTAGCGCACATTAATCCCACGCAAATCGTTACGAGGGAGCTGTGCTCCTGAGTGCCGATGTTCTTCGGGAGCGTAGCTCCCTCAGAACTGCTTTTTTTGGTTCCAAGGGTCTACGACTTGTAGAGAGTTATACTTCCAAAAATACTCAGCTTGACAATCTCCCCTAATCAGTTTATATTTAGCCCACCACGGTGCTCAGGAATATACCTGCAGGAAATATCTATCATGCCACTCCTGAGGCACATACGGGATTTAGATATGGATAATGTCATACGCATTTCAGAAGAGATTCCACGTCGACTCCAAATTGCATGGAAAATTCTTGTATTTGATTACGTGTTGCTGGCAGCAGCAAGCTGGGGTATTCTCAGTAGTGGTGCCGATCTCGCAACGGCTCATGGTCGTCATTTGTTAGCTGGTGCGCTTGCAAATCTTGCCCTCGTTGCGATGGGAATTACAATCACGGTAACAGCATTTCGTCGTGGTAAACGCTTGGCTTGCCAATACGATTCCCTTGTTCTACGGGATACCTATGATTACTCTGGATGCGTACTTTGTCGGCTTCTGGACCGTCGCCGTATTACCACAAGCGATGGGCTTCATTCTCTTGCTTCTTGCTCTTCTGTTGCCATTTGATATTTTTTGGAAAACTAAATCCATGAGTAACTAACCTCGTCATCTACTGGATGAGTGAATGATACTGAAGAAAATATTTAGTTCACCGATCTCGGCACACTGGATGTCTCTGACCAAATGGCAAGCTGGCGTCCTTGTGCTCGTGGGACTCGTCATCGAGTTGCCTATTCGTTGGATAGTCAGACCGGATATACCGTACATGTTCCCCGGCAATCCGTGGTTCAATCTTCCGCTTCGAACCTTCATCGAGGTAGGATTCGTTTTTGCTCTGATCCCGCTTGCATGGGCGATGAAAATTTCTCTTCCGACGCTCGGTCTTGTTTTCCGTCGCTGGACACGGTGGGAATGGATCGCTTTCGCAGTTGTTGGTGTCATTGAGCTCACCATTGTCATTCTTGTTGCAGGTGAGCGATGGCCCAAGCTGTATGCTGCGGGAGTGATAGGGCGCTCACTGTTGTGGGCATTTGCGGAGTTCTTCTTCGGCGTGAATCAGGAGACAAGCTTCCGTGGCATCTTGATGACAGGCTTGCTTCGATTCGTAGGACCCTTCTGGGCTACGATATTGAATACTGTAGTTTTTCTTGTTGGGCCGATCCACGGACCGGGCTTGATAGCGCTTGCAGCAAGGAATCCATCGGGTGCCGCCTGGATGTGCTTAGGAGTCGTGATGACGGGACTATTTTTCTCGTGGCTGCGCTACCGAAGCGACAATATCGTTCTCTGTGGTGCATTACACGGTCTCGTAAATGGCTTCCTCAACGGTGCCGCATTTGCGCGCAGAGCGTATCTCTAACTATCGAAGCATTTTCTCTTCAGGAGTATAACTCCTTCAGAACCGTTTGTATTTATCTTATTTTGTTCCAAGGGAGTTGCACTCCCGAGGATACCCAGCCCCTCCTTGACAATCTCCTCCTAAGCCCTTATATTTACCCATACATTTCACACGAGGATAATTCTATGCAATCAAAAGCAGCAACACCCAAAGAATACGTTGACAGTTTACCGGCGGACAGAAAATCTGCCATTGCCGATTTACGGAACGTTATTCTTAAAAACCTTCCCAAAGGATTTTCGGAGGAGATGAGCTATGGCATGATCGGTTATGTGGTGCCGCACTCGATGTATCCAGACGGTTATCATTGCAATCCGAAACTCCCTTTGCCGTTTATGAATATTGCATCGCAGAAGAATTTCGTGGCGGTGTATCATATGGGCGTCTATGCCGACAAGAAATTGTTGCAATGGTTCACCAAGGAATATCCCAAGCACAGCAAGGAAAAATTGGATATGGGTAAAAGTTGTATGCGTTTCAAGAAAGTGGATCAAATACCGTTCAAGTTCATTGGAGAGTTAGCTTCAAAGATGACTCCGCAAGAGTGGATATCGACGTACGAAAAGCAATTTAAAAGATGATTTAATTTTTCGGGAACTGAGCTCCCTCAGAACGTAAAGTACGTCAATGCGTGCTATCGAATCGTGAGCAATCCCGCTATAACAGGACTCACGTTCTCCCGCACTGCCGTACTTCCCGCGCGACGTTATGCGTCATGCACGGAGGTTGCTTCTTATTATGAGATATAAGATGAATATAAAAATTAAATAATCAAATTTTATATGTTTGAGAATATTAATATTCCTATTGTCTACAAATACCGTCCGAAGTTACCAATAGAACAGGTGCATCGATTGATTGAGACCGGAGAGATTTTTTTCAGTCGCGCAGATTCCTTCAATGATCCTTTTGATACTGCTCTGACTTACAATTTTGAAGGGCTCAATACCATACTTGCAGAAAAATGGATCCAACATGCAGCCAAGAGACAAATGCCAAATGCAAGTGAAATGGAGCAGACAAAATTTGCAATAACTCGACTTGCTGAGATTCGCAACGATCCCACTTATCAACGAAAGATGGAAAAGGACTCCATTGAGAAAAACTATCGCAAGTTTGGTATCTGCTGCTTATCCGCTGTCAACGATGATATCTTAATGTGGGCACATTATGCACAAAGTCACACAGGTCTGTGCATTGGCTTCAATGTGAATCGATTGTGGATGATTGCACAACAACTGGTGGGATCCAATGAATTATTAGAGTTGATGAAAGTAACTTACTCTAACTCCAAGCTTCAAATAAATTTTTTCGAAGCGATGTTGAGCGACGATTTCGAACATGTTAGCAAGTTTGTATCTACAAAATCAGTTCACTGGCAATATGAGAAAGAGTATAGACTTGTCTTTTGGCATCACCCGAATTCAACATTCCAATTTGGTGCAGATATCGTCCAGGAAGTCATATTTGGTTGTAAATTTCCGTCGCCCGAGCGAGCTTCTTTAATTAAGTCTTGGGGACATCATAATCCAAACATTTCATTCTTTCAAGCAACTATAGACTCCCTTGAATTCAAATTAAATATTGTTCCGATAATTTAAGGTTCAACCCTTTTTCGAGTGCCGCCGTGCACGAACGCATAACAAGGCAAACAACGACGTTGGAATTGTCTATGAATAAAAAACCTCACTCAATATTTTTGTTCGCTCGAATGAGATTTCTATGTTCACAAAACTGTTGCCTTATTTTTGCAGTATATTAGTCGCATTACACACGTTGTGCACCATACTCATAATTTGAAAGGTCTTTGAAATGTTTTGCCCTCAATGTGGTCATAAGAGTCAATTGAACGAGCAGAAGTTTTGCCATAACTGCGGGTTCGATCTTTCTAACGTTGGCAATGCTGAGCCGACAGAACTCAAAAAGATGATCGACTTCGCTCTTAAGGCTCACCCACCTGAAGCGAGTCCTCCAGTTGTAACCCCTAAAGCGAAGAATGAGAGTGTAACACAACACGGCGAGACGGCAAAGAAGAAGACAGATCGGCCTACGAGCGAGTCGCCGCCAGATAAGAATGCAAATTTAGCATCAAGTCATAAGTGGAGGAGTGACGACTATCCTGCCGGCGAGCACAGGTGGCGCAGCATTAACTCTACACTTGCGCCTGAGAAATATCGTAAGTGGGGCTGGGGGTGGTTTATACCTTTTCTTCTCTTCTTGAGCATTGGAATTGAGATGAAGCATTACAGAATGTACGGAATTCTCCTCCCGTTGACTCTGATTACTCTTGTTCTGCTTGTCTATTTTTTGTTTCGCAACAAGCTGCTGAAGCAAATCCAAAAACAATGGATACGCTCGGCCCTGTCTGGCGTAGCCACATATATTGTTGGATTGATAATCATTTATTTTGTTTCCTCTATTGCTCCATCTTCAACCGACCAGAACCTTGCGAATACATACGAAGGAGACAAGAGCCCAGATTCTGACTTTACGGATGGATTCACTAGTCGCTATTCATGTGACGGCACTGGCAAAGCCAAAGGGGTGAGATTCCATATCGACTATCCTCGAAGCTGGTCATCTCAGGAGGGTAATGCCCCAATGACCGTTAGGACATTTCAAAGCGAGAATGGTCGAGGACAGGAAGTTGTAACGCTGGTGGTCACGGTTCCTCCTGCCAATCTGGGCGAGCGTGCAAAAAACTTAATGTCCTTAGACAGTCTAAAAGAAATGATACCTCCTGACGCCACATATATTGACGGTGGTCTAATTCAAATTGACAACAGGCCGAGTTTCTTCATCAAGTATGGAATGACTGTTCGATTGCTCGACCATATGGTCTATATAAGAGCTATTGATTTCATAGTCTTTTACGCAAGCACCATGGTACAGGTGAATTGTGGCGTTGGCATTGACCATGAAGACCCACAGCAGCTCGAGCAACGGTTCCAAAAATTCGAGCCTCTGTTCAGGCAAATTGCAAACAGTTTGGTAATCCAGAGTCAATAGAAGTGAATTCGACTCCCGATCAAGAGTAATTCATTCGGCAACACGCTGCAAACAGCACATAACGCTAAACAATGACCCTGGAAAAGTCATGGTAAAAAAACCTCACTCAACATTTTTGTTCGCTAAAATGAAAATAATATGCTCATAAAAATATTGCGTTATTTGCCGAGACTTACCCCGCCTGCAGCTTACTATTTCTTCTCTCCTCACCCGCAGCCATAATCACAGAGCCGGCTTCTCAAACCGACTGACGTACACAGCGGCAGTAATATCGCCGGTTACGTTCAACACCGTTCTACACATGTCAAGGAACCTATCCACGCCGTAAATAATTGCTATGCTTTCTCCCGGCACTCCGATCGAGATGAGAATCATCATGATGATGGGAAGCGAGCCGCTCGGCACGCCCGCCGTACCGATGCCGCCGAGAATCGATAGCAATACGACAAATATTTGCTGGGAAAGTTCTAAATGAACTCCAAAGCATTGTGCCAAAAACAGCACCGTAACTCCTTCGTACAACGCCGTACCGTTTTGATTGGCTGTACTGCCTATGGTTAGAACAAAATTTGTTATGTCTTTTGGTAATTTGAGATTGTCAGTCGTAACGCGAATTGCTGTCGGCAATGTCGCATTGCTAGAGCTTGTCGAGAACGCTGTCAGCATCACCTCTTTAATGTTCCTGAAAAAGAAGAGCGGGTTCATCTTGCCCAAATATTTAAGCAACAGCGAGTACACGACAAACTGGTGAATACAAAGTGCGACGAGCACGACAATCACGAATTTGGAGAGCACGGCAAGAATAGAAAATCCCATGTTGGCAGTCAGCGTGAACAAGAGCGATGCAACGCCGTAAGGGGCAAGCTTCATCCCGAAGCCAATCACTTTCATCACGACTTCATACATTCCTTCGAGGAATCGTTTGAATGTGCTGACTTTTTCCGGGTCTGAGATTGATAAGGCAATACCGATCATGAGCGCAAAGAACATGATAGCTAAAATACCGCCGCCCGTATATGTAGGATCGAACGCTTTGCTCAAGTCCTCAAATATATTTTTAGGAACGATGACGGTAAGTATCTCACCGATGCCTCGCGATTTGACGTTGGCTACGGTGTTTTGAAGCGTTGTCGAGTTGGTCGAAAATCGTTCGACCAACATTTGCCTGTCTTGCTCGGAAATGCTATTGCCGGGCTCAAAGGTCTTTACCATCACGATGCCGATGACAACCGATATCGCCGAAACAATAATAGTGTACATCAGCGTTCTCAGCCCGACTTTGCCGATTTTCTTGAGGTCTCCTAATTCAGCCACACCCAATGCAAGCGCCGAGAGAATCAACGGCATCACCATCATAAAAATCATCCTGAGGAAGATATCACCGACAGGTTTTACGTACAGCGTGATTGTATCGATGGTTTCTTTTGGCAATCCGGAATACTGAACGATAATGCCGCTGACGATGCCAACAACCATGCCGATGAATATTTTTTTGTGTAACGCTGGTTTGGTTTTCATTGTATACCTACAGTTGGATGAGTTGTGGGTTGGTGCAATCCAGTGGGTTAAGTTTCACCGAGGTATGCCTTTCGCACTTCTTCATTGTTTGCAACATCAGAGGCTTTGCCTTCGGTAACGAGCTGCCCAGTTTCCATAACGTAGGCGAAGTGGGCAATATGTAAAGCCATATGTGCGTTTTGCTCAACGAGAAAAATCGTCATGCCAAGCTCTTTATTAATCTCGACAATCTTTTCGAAGATGGTCTTTACAAGTATTGGTGCAATGCCGAGTGAGGGTTCATCGAGCAGGAGGAGTTTCGGTCTCGTCATTAACGCACGACTGATGGCAAGCATCTGTTGCTCGCCGCCCGAGAGTGTACCGCCCCGCTGCTTCAAGCGTTCCTTCAATCGTGGAAATACAGAGAGGACAAAATCCAAATCTTTTTGAATGCCATCTTTGTCCTTCCTAAGAAATGCACCCATCTCCAGATTTTCTTTGACAGTGAGGTTAGCGAAGATCATGCGCCCTTCGGGCGATTGCCCAATGCCCAAGGCGACGATCTCGTGCGCAGGCTTGTTCATGATATTGTTGTCTTCAAAACGAATGACGCCGCCGGAAGCTTTCACAAGTCCTGAAATGGTGCGCAATGTTGTCGTTTTCCCGGCACCGTTTGTACCGAGCAGCGTAACGATTTTGCCCTTCTCGACATTCAGCGAAATTCCTTTGATTGCCGCTATCGCACCGTATTTAACTTGAAGATTCTCTATCTGGAGCAAAGTAACATTCTTTCGAAGAAATAGTTAATGAGTTGGAACTTGTTCGCCAAGATACGCCTCAATGACCTTTGGGTTGCTCTTAATCTGTTGTGGATTACCTTCGGCGATCTTGATGCCATAATCGAGCACGATGATGCGTTCACAAATACCCATGACGACTTTCATATCATGTTCGATCAACAGGATGGCGATGTTAAATCGATCTCGCAGTGAGCGAATAAGACTCATCAACTCAACTTTTTCCGTTGGGTTCATGCCGGCGGCTGGTTCATCTAAGAGCAACAGCTTGGGTTTGGTTGCAAGCGCCCGAATAATCTCCACGCGCCGCTGGTCGCCGTAGGGAAGTGATGTTGCGAGCTCATTCTTCACGTGCAAAAGGTTAAAGATATCCAAAATCTCATCGATTGTCTTACCAACGCTTTTCTCTTCATCATGAAAACTCTTGAATCGGAAAATTGAATGGGAAAATCCGTGTTTCAAATTTTTGTTCAGTGAAACTTGCACGTTTTCAAAGACAGTAAGATTTGAGAACAGCCTGATGTTTTGAAACGTTCTTGCAATGCCGAGCGCAGCGATGTGATAGGGCCTCAAGCCTGAAATCTCTTTCCCACTAAATATCACGTTGCCTTCTGTTGGCTTATAGACTCCGGTGATCATGTTGAAGACCGTCGTCTTTCCTGCGCCGTTTGGTCCGATCATGCCTAATAATTCATTCGAGCCGATAGCAAAGTTAAGATCGGTGCAGGCGGAGAGTCCACCAAATTTCATACAAGCATCTTTGAGTTCAAGGATATTCATGGATAATCCTATGTAGAAGCCTTTGACTGTTTCATGCCGCGCAAGAATTTTCTGAAGCTCAAGCCTGTACCGAAAATCCCTTGCGGCCGTGAAATCATAATAATGATCAGCATCAACGAATAAATGACCATGCGATATTCTGCAACACCGCGAAGCGCTTCGGGAAGTATCGTCAACAGGATTGCAGCAATCACGATGCCAAGGGTATTGCCCATGCCCCCGACAACAACCATGACAACAATCTCGATAGATTTAATGAAACCAAATTGTTGAGGCGTTATGTAGGAAATAAAGTGTGCATACAAGCCACCAGCCATCCCAGCGAAAAAGGCGCCCGTCACGAATGCAATAACTTTATACTTTGTGGTATTGATACCCATAGCTTGTGCTGCAATTTCATCATCACGTACAGAGAGAAATCCCTTACCGTACGTCGAGTTGATCAAATTGGAGATAATGAAAATAGCGATAGCGACAAAGCTGAATACCCAAAAGAAATTAGAAATTTTTGGAATACCTGTAAGTCCTCGAGCGCCGCCAACGAAGTCCATATTTTGAATAACGACACGGATGATTTCACCAAAACCGAGTGTTGTAATGGCAAGATAATCTCCTTTCAGCCGCAAGCTTGGAATTCCTACTATCAAACCGGCGATAGCGGCAGTAACGCCGCCAAGAATCAGCGCAAGTGGGAAGATGATATAGCTTATTGCATCGTTGGGAGTTGTGTGAAGCGTTGTCGTAATCATCGAAGCAGTATAGGCGCCTATCGCAAGAAACCCGGCATGGCCGAGCGAAAATTGACCAGCAAAACCGTTGATGAGGTTCAAGCTCGTGGCGAGAATGATGTTAATGCCGATATAGATGATGATCTGGTAGTAATACGGATTGATCTCACTTTGAAAAAGTGAGAGGCCGAAACAGAGCGCGATTGAACCGAGAAGAATAACCTTTGGGTTTTTCATATCAGACTTTCTCAGCCTCGTGGCGTCTGAGAATACCCGAAGGTTTAAAAAGCAAAATCAAGATTAAGATTCCGAATGCGATAGCATCGCGAAACGTGGGCGAAAGATACCCGGTGACAAATGTTTCAAGCAAACCGATGATCATGCCGCCAAGCGCTGCGCCGGGAATATTTCCGATGCCGCCAAGCACGGCGGAGATGAACGCTTTCAATCCCGGGAAAATTCCCATCAACGGGTTGATGCTTGGATATAATGAACCATACAAAATACCACCTGCCGCTGCTAAACTTGACCCGAGGATAAACGTGAAGGAAATAACAGTGTTGATGTTAATTCCCATCAGGCTCGCAGCTTGTTGATTATACGAAACTGCTCGCATAGCTGTGCCGATTTTTGTTTTCATAACAATGATACGCAAAAGCAGCATCAAGAAAATGGCAGTTCCAATGACGACGAGAGTAGTGCTCATGATTGTGAGGTTTTGGGTATCAACAACAGTCGTTGACGGTATAAGCGTAGGAAATGGTTTTGGATCAGGTCCGAAAAATAATTGCCCGCCAAACTCAAGAAACAGAGAAACGCCGATAGCAGTGATGAGCACAGTGAGTTTAGGGCGTGAACGAAGTGGTTTGTATGCAAGCTTTTCCGTTATTACGCCAAGTGCAGAGCAGATGATCATTGACAAAAGTAGAACGATGGGACCAGCAAGGAAGAGATTACCTCCAACAAGTGGCACGACATACGGCGCAGCGTAATATCCTACAAAGGCGCCGACCATGAACACGTCGCCATGAGCGAAGTTGATAAAACGCAGGACTCCGTACACCATCGTATAGCCCAACGCAATCAATGCATAAATGCTGCCGAGAGAAATGCCGTTAATGATTTGCTGAAGCAGCTCGCTCATGTAATCCGGATACTATTCTGCCTAATCAATTTAAGCTATGGAAGGATAGTTTCCTTGTATCCTAATTGTTGGTTTTGAATTTGAACGATAACTGCAGACTTTGTTGCGTTGCGCTCAGAATTGATCGTGACGATTCCCGCCACTCCTG
>Ga0247727_10002751_pt1 | contig 39735 bp, 41 predicted proteins | sample WisWelCaveWW1625_FD_202498 | JGI IMG/M metagenome (GOLD analysis project Ga0247727, IMG submission 202498) | Biofilm microbial communities from Wishing Well Cave, Virginia, United States - WW16-25 | ecosystem: Environmental > Aquatic > Deep subsurface > Groundwater > Cave microbial mat | place... | reverse complement strand
CCAAGAACTTTCCGCCGAGCAACCAAAATAGTTACACCACGCTTTTAGACATGACTAGACAAGTTAAGCGTCACAAAATCAACAAGCCGCACCCGTCAAAACCACCCGAGGCTGTCAAACTGGGGTAGTAGTGCCTTCAGGCACTGTAGCGTCCCTTAAGGGACGACTACAAACATAATTATTGAGTACACTGCAGGTCACACCGAACTCATTCACGCCAATCCACGTGCCGCCACCGTCTAAATCTAATGGCGCGATAAAATTCACGCCGTTTTGCTTTCTGATAGTCGGCGGCCGCGCGTGGGAACGAGTCTTCAATTCATCGCGGTTAAAGAAAACGGTGTATCCTTCGGCGTCGATTAACCAGGTGACGGTGCACACTCTGTTTCCCGGCTTCGTTGATATTGCAAAGTTGAAGGCGCCACCCCGAAATCCTTGTCGCAATCGAATCCCTGAATCTTCAGGATGAGAGCAATCAGCGCATAATGATGAACCGTGTGGCTCATCAGGAATTGCAGCTCGCGCCCGATTGTCGAGTTGCTCCATTGCGATGGCCGATCGTTTTCCGCGACCTCATTCATTTTTACCAAAATAGGGTTGGCTAATTTTTTTTCCGAAAGCGCCTCAAGGTTCGAAATTATCGAGAGCATCTTTTCCGTTGCATAACGGCGATCGGTTTCAACTCTGGGATCTCTTTGCCGGCCATCATAATCAATCTTGCCTGCGGCCAGTCCCGCCAGAAAGCTTTCGTAATGATCCAAATAGTGACGGAGGTGTTTGCCGACACCGCTGCTGAAATATGGCGCTACTGTTTTGACATACATTTCATCATGCAACTGCCCAAGCAACTCGACGCCTTGCCGGACGAAGCGAATATTTTCACGAATGAGTTGAGTCCCTAGCATGAGTTCTCCATGTTACAAGTGAAGTCCGACTTGCACACGACGATACTTCGAAGTTTGCAAAATCCCGCTGTGCAAGTCGGACTTCGCTTACACTAGTTGGCACGAATTGCTTGTTCGTCAAATTCCACAATTCCTGTGCAATGCTTTTTCGATTATGGCCTTTAACGGTTGTCGGACAAAATTCTATGGTCGTGTCGATCTTCGAAAGTTTCAGGAGATCAAAAAAGTGGCCGCCGAATTTCATACTGCCCCACCAACAAACCGAAAGATGCGCCGGCGGGTCGGCGGGCGCGGTGCGATAATGAATGGTCGCCAAGGATACGGGAAAACCTCCTCGCGCCGCATATTCCAGCAGCGGCGATTTGAAAGGCAGCACTTCGCTTCCATTCGTGCTGGTGCCCTCCGGAAATACAATGACGCCGCCACTGTCGCGAATGGCCCGCTCAATCAACGCGTTGACTCGAGGAATATCCTTCTTATCATTTCGATTGATGAACAAGGTGCCGGCGGATTTCGCCAACACGCCGAGCAATCGCCAACTCTTCACCTCCGCCTTGGCCACGAAGATGCAACGAACTTGTGTAAAGAAGACGATGATGTCGATATAGCTCAAATGATTTGAAACCAGAAAAAACGGCGGCGGGGGCGGCTGGCCTTTGATGTTGATTTGCACACCAAGGATTTTCACAATCAGCTTCGCCCACGCGGCCACCATGAGATGCCGCCAACGAATGCGCAGGTTTTTAGAGAAAAACAAAGCCAGGTTGCCGGCGAGCAAAAGCAAATAACCAAAGGCCGTGACCAGACAAAAACAAAATAGTCGATGGCAGACTCTGACAGGCTTCATTTAAAAAACATTCGGAATGTTCGCTGGTCCAACGAGGCAATGTCCAACATGACAAGATAGTCAATCGTTTTAAAGCGCCGGTCGATGGCCGGCGGCCCGCACACTTTGGCGCCATATTCCAAATAGATCCGGAATAAGCGAGGTATCTTGACGGGAAGCTCGCGATGCGCGATCTGACCATCTTGATAACAGACGAAATCGCGCCGCGGCAGAACATGCGCCTTCGGATGAACGTGGCCGTGGGCTTGCAGATAGTCCATCACCTGCTTGCCTTCTTGCGGATCTTGACTGGTCAACGAGCAACAGCCGAACAAATAGCGCTTCTTCGTCAACGTCATGTAAACAGCGAGTCCGCGCCAGAGCAGGAAGAGCACGCGACCGTTCCGATGCTGTGCCGTGATGCAGGCGCGACCGACTTCGACGGAATTTTTAGTGACCTCATCGGGCAAGCGCGTAAGATCGAACTCGGCTGCTGAATAAAAGCCGTTTGCCGCGGCCATCTCATAAGTCTGCATGCGGTACGTGCCAATCACTTCATCACTTTTCTTGTCAACCACAATCAGGTGGTGACAGCTCAAATCAAACTCATCTTGGTCGCGCTGCGTGAGGTACGACTCCTCAAGCCCTTCGCCCAGCTCGAGATTGAAAACTTTGAATCTGAGTTTTAAAACAGCGTCGAATTCTGCCGCATTTTGCACAAAGCGCACGGCATAGCGAGCATCGGAAAAAGTCTCTGGCGCCGCGAACGGAGTGAATAAATTCGGCTCGGATTTCTGCCGCGAAACGGAAGATACGATCGCCGTCGGCATCAGGTCACCATAAGTTGTTCATTCTTTAGTCGCCGGCACAGTCTTTTCCTTACATAAAATTCGGCGTAGCCACCAAGCATACCATCTAAAAAGTGAATTCAGTGCAAAAGTAAAGAAATTCGCACACGGATTAAAAAACCACGCTGATCACCCCGTGTTTTTTAATCCGCGTGGTTTTCTTTTTGATTCCGGATTGCCCGGGCTATGAAATTACTAACAACTGATTACTCGGATTACACCGATTGTTTTAAGGTAATCTGCGTAATCCGTGTAATCAGTTGCAGCGGCTATGCCATCTCCTTCATTGAAGATTTTGCTTTTGTCGTCCTCTTGAGAGTTCGCTTCGATGCTCCATTTGGCGTTTCTACCATGACATCTTCGATGTAGGCCCGCAGCACCTCGGCGACTCCCCACGCCTGCGCCATGCAGCCCCGCGGCGTATGCGGCGGCTCGGCGTCAAAAATTTCAGAGATGGTGCCAATGCCGGCGTCGTTCAGATGTGGCTTGATATTTTCAAACAGTTGTTTCGCGCGCGACTTTCCAGCTTCGCCCTCCACTCGCACAATCGCCGTGATCATCGGCCCCAGCAACCAACTCCACACCGTGCCTTGATGATAGGCGCTGTCACGTGACCACTGATCGCCGCCATAATGCGGACGATAACCCGGCTCATTAGCGGCGAGGCTGCGCAGGCCCACCGGCGTGTACAGCTTTTCCTCGACGATTTTCAAAGCCTGCCTCGCTTTATCGCCATCAAGAAGTGGAAAGGGCAAACTCAGCGCAAAGATTTGGTTTGGGCGAATCGCCGCATCGCGATGATCACCATCGATGTAATCGTAGAGACAACCGGCGGCCTCGTTCCAAAAAACTTCGGCAAATCTTGCTTTGACACGCTCGGCTCTTTGAGCAAATTGCTTTGCTTCGGTTGTATTGCCAAACCGTTTGGACAATTCAGAAAAGATCATTAACGCATTGTACCACAACGCGTTGATCTCCACCGCCTTGCCCTGGCGCGGCGTCACTACCCAGTCGCCGACTTTTGCATCCATCCAGGTGAGCTGCACGCCCGGCTCGCCGGCATAGAGCAAGCCGTCGGTGTCAACGTGAATGCGATAGCGCGTGCCGCGATCGTGCCAGGCGACGATGTCGCGCAGAATCGGCATCAGCTCGTCGCGGATGAATTTCTCATCATTTGTAGCTTGCAAATATTTGTAGATTGCCACGAAGAACCACAGCGTCGCATCAACCGTGTTGTACTCTGGTTGTTCTCCAGCATCGGGGAAGCGATTTGGCAACATGCCCTGGCTGGCGCTCTGCGCAAAGGCGCGGAGGATTTTCTTGGCATCTTCAAAGCGGCCAGTGACGAGACAAATACCCGGCAGCGAAATCATCGTGTCGCGGCCCCAATCGGAAAACCAATGATAACCCGCGATGATCGTGCGCAAATCTTCGCCGCGTTTGACGACGAACTGATCTGCCGCGAGTGTCAAGGTTTTGGAAAATTCATCTTTGCTGCTGGGGCTGTCGAGAAGCTTTTCGCGACGGCGTTTATCAGCGGCAAACAATTTGAACGCATCTCGTCCTCTAACATCGTCGGTCGAAATGATGATGCCCAGCTTGTCCCCGGCTTTCATGCTCAGCTTGAAAACGCCGTACGTGAAAAGATCCTCGCGATAATCGAGGCCGCGATACTGCTCGATGCTGTATTCAAAATTGCGATACCAGTCAGGTTTAGCATTAAAAGTCGCGCCCGGCATCGCAATGAACAACTCCGGCGTGCCGTCGTAAGGCTGCACGCGAAAGACGCCGTCATTGAAATTCGCCTCGCGCCGGATGGCATCGTTCGCGTGGCTCATGCTGTGGTAATCGCGATAAGCGACAAAAGGCCGCAGCTCAAATGAGAATGCCGTGGCTGCCTCTAAAACTTCATATAAAACCAGCGTTGTATTCTCGCCATTGACGGCAGCGATGGTTTTGCGAAGTCGAACACCTTCTGCTACATATTCAAAAACTGGAAACAGATCTTTCGCGAAGGATTGCAAATATTCAAATCCGCGGGGATGCGCCGCGCCGGGATAACGGCTACATCCCAATTCAAGGCGTTGCCCGTTTATAATGATCGTTTCATCTAATTTTGAAAGAAGCACCATGCGGCCAACCGGCGGATGCGTCGCCGCGACGAGCAACCCATGATAACGCCGCGTATGAGCGCCGGCAATCGTCGAGCTGGCCCAGCCGCCCAAGCCGTTGGCTTCGAGCCATTCCCGTCGAATGGCTTCGTCAAAATTTTGCGTAATGGATTTGTCGAAAGAGAAGGGCATGATGAATTCCTTGGGATTGTATTGGATAATGATGCTTGTTGCTAAAAACGTAATGCGTAAAACGTAAGGCGTAAAAAGACAGCCATTACTTATTACGGATTACGTATTACGCTTTACGCATCCAGCTTTCACGCCACCGCCATCTGCATCGCAGCATAGCTTTTCCTCAACTCGTTGGATCTTTGCAGCCTCCACGATTTGCGCTGCAGTAGATTTGCTACGACACGTGAGAAGTTTTCGGCATTCTTAAATTTCTCGACGAATTGTTCAGCCATCCATGAGCGAAAGTCTCGCATCGCGTGCAGCGAGCTGGCTTGGAACAAGATTTTAATCCCCTTCCAGCGGTCGGCAAAAGCAACCAGGTCATCGAGATTGTGTTGATCAAGATCGAGAATCATCAAATCGATGCCGACGTCGTGGAGCGTCGCGATGATGTCATTGAGGTGGTTCGCCGACCAAACTTTATGGCCTTGGCGTTGGAGCCGCAAGCGCAGCAGTTCATGCCGCACCGGATCGGATTCGTTAAGCAGGATGGTAGCCATGGTGATTCTCTCTTGGTTCAGAAGATGAGCTTCGTGCCGACTAATTGGAAACTATGACCAGTATCAAGTTCACGCCAATTGGTCGTGTAAGCTAAGAAATCCTTACACTCTATCGGGCTGATCATCTACAGACCAATCTCTCGAATGTCCGGTCAGTGTCACGGCTCTGTTGCTTTATCGCTTCAAAAAGATCCCAAGAAAAAACGCCGGCCTTGCCAAAACATTTTGTCCGCGCGTTGCAAAGGCAGTGCGCGCATTGATGCCCATGCCCTTGTAGAAATTATAAAATACCCCCGGGCCGTAGGCGAGATAACGCTGATTGTTTGCAAACAATCCGCCCATGCCCCCCATGACCGTATCGTCGCCGTTGCGAAGCGGCTCGACACCGTTGATCTTGAAATTCACCGTAAGACCACGGCCAATGGTGTAGCCGAGCTCGGCTTCGTAGCGGAACTCATCTGAATAACCATGGGTGCGGTTATTCATGCCGGCTTCACCAGTGAAATAAAACGGCTTCGGGTAGAACGAATGGCCAAGCTGCAACGTGACAATTTGGTTGAGCTCGCCGTCACCGGTCAGCAGCCCATTTTCCTGGGTGTCATCGCCAATCGGCAATCCGAATTTGAGGCCGGCGCTTATTACAGTTGGACCATCGCGCAGCAATCCCACTCGCACGCCAATTTCAGCGTCGGAAATTCCGGATACCGAATCGCCGGAGAAAAAGACGTGGCCAGTTCGATTGCCGATTTGGCGGTTCAGGGTGATTCGTTTGTAAAAAGGAAAATCACCGACCACGGTTAGCCAATCGTTGATGCCATATTCACCGTAAATACTCGTCGTGTATTCCGCCAGCGTCGGGATAGTGATGATTCTGCCATCCGGCTCATAGAAGCGATTGGCGCGAATAAGCTGGAACTTCAGCTCATAATAGCCCTGGCCGCGTTTCTGCGTCCACGCGCCGGCATGGGCATGGTCGATCGCCAGTGTGAGGCTGGTGAGTGATGCCAAGCAAAAAGTTAATATTCTCAAAATTCTCTCCTTGCCGAAGAGTTCGCCGGTTTTTCCAGTTAGTCAGCTTGCGGTAGGCCTTCAACTGCTCAACTGGCGAACAGATTAACTGCGAACCCGTCGTGCTATTGCAGTTGCGCATAGCCGAAGGTTACATTAAACGGCACACAGTGAATGATCACCCAATTGTAAGTCGTCAGCGTCACGCCGGCCGACACGTTGTAACTTTGTGCGCCCGAGGTTTGCTGTAGACGACCGAGATTGAGGCTGTTAGAACCAACCGCATTTGTGGTGGAAAGAAAAACTTCGAGTCCTGGCCCATTACTGCTGCTGAAATCGCTGCCGAAGCTCAACACAAGGCTGCCATCCAGCCGCTGTTCGAGTGTGGCGGTGCCGCTGACATTGTACGATGTGCCCGGGCGTTTTGTAAACGTGCCGCTGCGACTTGTTCCCAGAATGGCAAGACGAGCCGGAAGACTCTCAACGCCATCGGCCGTCGCGATGACATTCACAATTCCAGCTTTGACGCCAGTCGCCAGGCCGGCGTTGCTCATCGTCGCGATGGCGGCATCCGAGCTGCGCCAACTGAAAGTTTTTCCGCTGAGAATGTCGCCATTCAAATTGCGCGCCACCGCCGTGAATTGCAAGGTACCGCCTATGTTGAGTTTGCCGCTGTCAGGTGTGACATCAACGCGGGCAACCTGATTGGAGTCGGCAACGACCGTCAATATCGCTGGATCGCTCGATATATTTCTCGCCTTCGCAGTTATTCTTGTTTGGCCTGGCTGCTTGCCGGAAACTTGACCATTGGCATCTACTGAAGCAACGTCCGGATCGGAGCTGAGCCATTGAAAATTGACGGGCGAGGCCCGATTCCCCAGGCTGTCATAATAGGTGGCTTGAAAGCTCGCCGTCTTGCCCACCTCTACCGCTGCGATGCTCGGATTGACGACAATCCGGGCCGGCATCAACATGATGGGCTCCTCGATGAGATCGGTTGCCACACAGCCGGCGAGAAACAGTGCGGTCGCCATTAGGAGGCGCTTTAAGTCCTGCATACAACAAACCCTCATTAATTCGTTATGATGATTTTTAACTCTTTGTAGACTAAAAACACCGGCGCGCTTTTGGTTTATTCCAGAGCACGAATTGTTATTTGGAAGGAGTCACTTATAACCCGATCGCGAGGACTGGCAAACAGATTATAGGCGCATATTCAGCAAGTCTTTGTGGCATCGGTTGTAGAAAAGATATACCGGTTTACTCATTGCCGCTGAGAGTGCGTTTCATGCGCTCGCGGGCTTCGGAGGAAAGGGAAGAGGTGGAAGAAGACTTCTCGCCGGTGGCATGTGCATCGCGTTGATGGATGGCCTCTCTCATAAATTGCAGTTGCTTGAAATACCTCAAACACCACACACAAATCATAAAATGTAGCTTCATGTTAATTCGTTGACGCAATGGAAGTTTTTGCTCCATTGAATCTGACGCCATTCGGGTTACTTCTTTGCAGGTGGGTAGTCGCCGCGCCAGAAAATTGATAAACTGTTCTTTCAGGTGCATAAAATTTCACCTTGCTACTTTCATTCTTAACCTTTTCATCTTGGAAAGCAAATTGATTGCTCGCGCCGTCCAGAATCTGTGCGGAGCGAGGCCATCTACCCATCCTTGGTTAGACTATGCGCCAACTCTTAGTCGGTTACGAAGGAAAAACCTTACAGGGTTTATGATAAAAATTTTATTCCCGATGAACAAGAATTATTCCCAGGAATAAAAAGAAAAACCAAACTGATCATCGTCGATTTCAGTTGGGTAATGCTGATACAAATACTTAAGGCAGAGAACGACAATAAAGAGCTTTACAACTCCGCAACTTCACAGAACACCTTGATCGCGCCTTTCGCAGTCGTGAGCTTATCAAGCAGTTCCTGAAAATTCTCCAGCCCCTTGACGGGATGTGTGAGCAGGCGCTTCAACCAGCCTCGATATTCCGCCTCGGCATGTGCCAGGTCTTTCACGCCCATTTCGAAGTATTCACGGTTGGCGTTGACCGTGCCGACCGTCACCTTATTGCCCAGCACGTAGTCAAGATTGATTTTATCTGCCGGCACTTCGATCTTCTTGTTGCCGCCGGTGACGCTGGAGAGCACCAGCACGCCGTTTTTGCCGAGCGCTTGCATGCTCTCGAACACCACCGCAGAAGCGCCGGTCGCCTCAAAGATAATATCGAACGGACCGTAATTCTTCGCGCCTTCAAGAATCGGCACGCTGCCGGTGGATTCGTAACGCGCGCCAAGCGCTTCGATCAATTCGGAGTTGAGATACGGCTTGGGGCTGCGGCCAAAGGCCGTCACTTCGAGGCCGCGCAATCGCAGCACGAGGGTGGCGAGCAAACCGATTGTTCCTGCGCCCATCACCGCGGCGCGACGCGGACGCCACACGCGCAAACGGCGCTGAATTTCGTAGGCCTGCGCGAGACCCTTTTCAACCACTGTCGTCGGTTCCAGCAACACGCCGACTTCTTTCAGGCCGCGCGGAAACTTCACGATGTATTCCGGATCATCGACATAATACTCGGCAAGAAAGCCATGGCGCAGATTGATGCCGCGTTCGTAATACATGTCGTCGGTGGTCATGTCGTATGTGCCGATCTGATCGTAGATCGAGCTGCCCGGCCGGCGCACCGTTGCGACGACGTAATCGCCCGGCTTCAGTTCCGTGACATTAGCGCCCACTTCTTCAACGATGCCGAAGGATTCATGGCCGGTGATAAGATAATCGAAGCCAGGAGGCGCGGCGCCGTATTCGGCAGCGTTGATTTCCTTGTCGGTGCCGTCCACCCCAACGCGCAGCACCTTCACCAAGACGCCGCGGCCATTCGGCACGTCGGAAATTTTCGGCTTAGGCACTTCGCGCAGGTGCATGGAATTGGGTTTTCCCGGAATGACTGCGATGGCTTTCATTTTCTCTCCTTAAGATAAAACTTGGTGGCAAGTCATAACTATTCAGCCCCGCAGGAGCAATGTCACTCCGTAGGAATCTTTTTTAATATCGAGCACTGTGCGTGTGTAAAAAACGATTCTTCCAGAATGACATCACCAAGCGAGTTGAATACTTTTTGATAGTTGAGTTTGACAGTCACTGGAAATTCGTCGCGCTTGACTCAACAACCTTACATACTCAATGAGACTCGCCCCAAAGCTCTCTAAGACGGCGATCCCGTCCACACGCGGCGCGGTAAGACTTGTAACGAAATGGATTCTTCTTGTAAAAATCTTGATGATACTCTTCGGCCCGATAAAACATTGCAGCCGGAACTATCTCCGTGACAATGGGCCGATCGAACCGTTTGGGCTGTTCCAGTTTTTGTTTCGAGGCTTCGGCCAAACGCCGTTGCTCTTCGTTGTGATAAAAAATTGCCGAGCGATACTGCGAGCCAGCATCGCAGAACTGCCGGTTGGCCGCAAGCGGATCGATGTTGTGCCAAAACACCTCCAAAAGTTGTGCATAGGTGATTTGGGTCGAATCGTAAACTATCTGCACTGCCTCGGCGTGGCCTGTTCCGCCCGATGATACTTCTTCATAAGTCGGATTAAGCTGCTGACCGCCACTATAGCCCGAGGTCGTCGAGATCACGCCCGCAAGCTCGTCGAACGGCGCTTCCATGCACCAAAAGCAGCCGCCGGCAAAAGTCGCCTTTGCAAGATTCTTTGCCTGAGCAGGACTAATCGCCGCAGCCGCAGCGCCGTCGCCAGTCTGTTCAGAGGTTTGGCATGCAAAAAACAGAAACGCAATGATGATGGATGAGAGATTCATAAGGCGCTGTTTCATGGTTTCAATTCCTCAATTCCGGAAGTGGCTCGCCCTTGGGCACGAATTTCAGAGCGACACCGTTATTGCACCACCGTTGCCCAGTCGGAGGCGGGCCATCGTCGAAGACATGGCCTTGATGCCCGCCGCAACGAATGCAATGATACTCAGTGCGTGGCGCCAGCAGTTTGTAGTCGTTTTTCGTGCCGACATGGCCGTTGTACGGCTGAAAGAAACTCGGCCATCCTGTGCCGCTTTCAAACTTCGCACTGGAAGAAAACAGCGGCAGATAGCAAGCGGCGCAAATAAACGTCCCCTCTCGTTTTTCTTCATTCAGCGGGCTTGAGAACCGATACTCGGTGTCTTCTTCAAAGAGCACATCGTACTGTTGTGAGGTCAATAGCCGGCGCCACTCGACGCGAGACTTTTTGATTGGTTCGATTTTGGAATTTGCATCGCCGGCCACGGTGTCTTGGCCTGCCATCGTCGTCTCCTCGCGAGCGCGTGTACATGCCGCTGTCAGCAGCAATGTTGCTGAAAATGCGAAAAACCGTCTTGCCAAAGTTTGCTTTTCCATACTTTTTTCCAAGGCGTAAATTTCAGTTGCCTATTAAGCCGATTATCCTTAAAATCTCATCAACAACGATCAGGGAGTATACAGTATGAGCCTCAAAGACATCGAAAAAGCCATCGAAAAGTTGGACCAAGAATCGCAAAAAAAGCTACTCCATGATTTGCCCAAATTGCTTAGCATGAAGCCGGAGACAGTTGACTGGCTGAAAGTCGCTGAGCCTTCTTTTGCTTTTTGGGACAACGAAGAAGATGCGATCTATGACCAACTATGAGCCGGGTGAAGTTATCCTCATTCCCTTTCCGTTTACCGACTTGATGACTGTAAAGAAGCGGCCTGCTCTTATCGTTTCTTCAAAAGCATTCAACCAAACCCTCGACGACTTAATCGTGGTTGCCATTACCTCTCAAAAGCCTTTCGATTTAAAACCTGACGAATACCTCATCCCTGATGTCGACCAGCAAGCCGCGGGTCTTCCAAAACCATCGAAAATCAAAAGTGGCAAAATCGTTTCCATTGATAAACGACTCGTTCGCAAAACGCTGGGACAAGTTTCCACTTCAACTCTAAAAGAGATCATCAAGCTCATCATTAAAAACTTTCCGTAACGAAAGGCTGCGTGCTTCTACATCAACTCAACAATCCATCAATCCAAAACTCCATCACTCCATCGCTTGACACTTCACGCTTTTCGCTCCACGCTTTCCGCCGCCCTCGGCTGCAACAGCTTCGCCACCAACCCCGTCCAGCCGGTTTGATGCGACGCGCCGACCCCGCGGCCGTTGTCGCCGTGAAAATATTCGTGGAAGAGTACGTAATCGCGGAAGTGCGGATCGTTTTGAATCTTTTCATTATAATTGAAAACCGGGCGCTTGCCCTTCTCATCGCGCAGGAAGATGCGCGACAAGCGGCGCGACAGCTCATTGGCAATTTCGTTAATCGTGAGAAACTTTCCCGAGCCGGTCGGGCACTCAACTTTAAAGTCGTCGCCGTAATAATGATGAAACTTTTGCAGCGATTCGATGATGAGATAATTCACCGGCATCCAAATCGGGCCGCGCCAGTTGGAATTGCCGCCGAACAAACCGGAATCGGATTCAGCAGGTTGATACTTCACCGTGAACGTCGTGCCGTTCACATGGAAGACGTAGGGATGATCATCATGAACTCGTGACAACGCCCGCACGCCGTAGTCGGAAAGAAATTCGGTCTCATCCAACATGCGCTTGAGCAGGCGCTTCATGCGATGGCCGCGCAGCAACGAGAGCAGACGGCGCTCGCCCATTCCCGGCTCCTGCCACCGCGAAACCAAGCTCGACAGATCCGGACGATAATTGAGAAACCATTCCAAACGCTGTTTGAATTCCGGCACCTGGTCGAGCAAATCCGCATCGAGTGTTTCCACCGCGAAGAGCGGAATCAAGCCCACCATCGAGCGCACTTTCAGCGGAATCTTCGCATCATTCGGTAGATGCAGCACGTCGTAAAAAAATTCATCCTGTTGATCCCACAAGTTGATGCCCTCGCCGCCGATGTTCGCCGTGGCGCCGGCGATGTGGAGAAAATGCTCGAAGAATTTGGTCGCCATGTCTTCGTACACGTGATTGTGCAGCGCCAACTCCAGCGAGATGCGCATCATGTTCAACGAGTACATCGCCATCCAACTCGTGCCGTCGGCTTGCGCAATGTGGCCGCCAGTCGGAAGCGGCGCGCTGCGATCGAACACGCCGATGTTATCCAAGCCAAGAAAGCCGCCCTGAAAGATGTTCATGCCGTGCGCGTCTTTGCGGTTCACCCACCAGGTGAAATTCAACAAGAGTTTCTGAAAGACGCGCTCGAGAAACGCGACGTCGCCTTTGCCGTTGTTGAGCTTGCGATCGATCTGGAAAACCCGCCAGGTTGCCCAGGCATGAACCGGCGGATTGACGTCGCCGAATGCCCACTCGTAAGCCGGCAACTGGCCGTTGGGATGCATGTACCACTCGCGGGTCAGCAGCACCAATTGCTCTTTGGCGAAATCCGGATCGACGAGCGCCAGCGGAATGCAATGAAAGGCGAGATCCCACGCTGCGTACCATGGATACTCCCACTTGTCCGGCATCGAGATGATTTCGGCGTTGTTGAGATGCATCCACTCGTGATTGCGTCCGCGCTTGCGGTTTTCCGGTGGCGACGGCTGGCTCGGATCGCCATTCAACCACTGTGGAATGTCGTAATAGAAAAATTGCTTCGACCACAACATGCCGGCGAACGCCTGGCGTTGAACATTTTTTGCGTCATCATCTTTTATTTGTGCTTGCACCTCTGCATAAAACTCGTCGGCTTCCTTCATGCGCGCGGCGAAGAGGTAGTCGAAATCGGCGAATGGTTTGGCCGAGGTGGAATTTGTTAGTCGCAATCGAACTGTGGCAGATTTTCCCGTGGGAATTTCGAGTTCATAATCAGCGGCGGCTTTCGTGCCCAGTTGCGATGGATTCACTGCCGAGGTCGCGCCGTGAACAATGTAATCATTGATCCCATCTTTGAAGTAGCCCTGGCCGTCGACGTTATACAAGCGCTTGGTGTTGGTCTCATTTTCACAAAACAGAATCTTTGGGTCGCCTTCGCACAGCAACCAAAATTTTCCGAGATCAGCTTGATTGATTTCGACGCCGCCACGCGCCGTAATGTTCATCTGGGGCTTATGGCCATTGTAGCCCCACGACCAGGTATTGCGAAACCGAATCGTCGGCAGCAGATGCAGCTTCGCCGCTTCCGGCCCGCGATTGTATGCCGTGATGCGAATCAAAACATCGTCCGGGCTTGCTTTGGCATACTCGACGAACACGTCGAAATAGCAATCGTCGTTAAAGATGCCAGTATCGATTAATTCAAACTCCGGTGCACCTTTGCCGCGACGACGGTTCTCCTCGACCAGCCACGCGTAAGGAAATTCGTTCTGCGGGTATTTGTACAGCATCTTCATGTAGGAATGCGTCGGCGTGCTGTCGAGATAGTAGTAATACTCCTTCACATCCTCGCCGTGATTGCCTTCATTGCCGGTCAGGCCGAAGATACGTTCCTTCAAAATCGGGTCGCGGCCGTTCCATAGCGTCAACGCAAAACACAACAATTGCCGGTCGTCACAAATTCCGGCGATGCCTTCTTCACCCCAGCGAAAGGCTTTGCTGCGCGCCGCATCGTGCGAAACGAATTCCCACGCATTGCCATGCGGGCTGTAATCTTCCCGCACCGTGCCCCATTGCCGCTCGGTAACATACGGCCCCCATTTTTTCCAAGCGGCTTTTTGCAGGCGAGATTCTTCGAGACGTTTTTTCTCGGCGGTCATTCATCACTCCTATTAAGTTCTTAGGTCTTCATTTTGATCGATGTTCGTGCGTGCTCGCCTACTCGTATTTGTAGATTTTGCAGCGCGAGCAAGATCGTGCCTTACTTTTCAACTATCTGCATCGCATGGCCGTCCGGATCGCGTACCATGAATCCTTTCTTAAAGCCGAGTTTTGAATCGAGAAGTTCAACGGCTTCGGAGGAGACAAGCTTTGCATTCGCGTTTCGCATGCGAGCCACGAGCGCATCTGCATCAGATAGTACGAGAGTAGTCTGCCAATGGATCAGATCGTTTGACTTCACATCATTCGGCGTTGGCCGGCCATCGCGGGGCGATAGATATTCGAGGAACTCAATGCCCGGCCCTTTCGGCGCGCGCAGCCCGCTGATGCGCAGTCTCGCGCCAAACACGTTGTTGAGATGTTCCTGCTCGGTGCCGTAATTCTCGCTCTCGCCCGCTACACGCAAGCCCAACAGATCGCGATAAAATTTCAAGCTCTCATCGGTATTCGACACAACAATAGCTGTATGATCAATCCCCAAAAACAACTTGCCACTTGCAGCTTGCCATTTGTTGTCGCCCTTCCCCGGTGGAAAATAAATAATCTCCAAATGATGTCCATCGGGATCGCAGAAGTAAAACGCGCGAATGCCGGCGGCGGCTTTGTTCCAATCCGGAATGCGCTGCGGCCCGGTGGATGCATGCTGCACTTTGAATTCGCGTAAGCGCTGATAAGCCTTGTCCATGTCGCTGACCACGATCGCGATGTGTTGAAACCAGCGGTCGTTGCTGCGCATGTCCACCGGAATCGGCCGCCCCTCCGGCGCGAGATAATCCGTCAGCTTGATGAATTCGTCGCCGAGCTTCAAGCGCACGACGCGAATGCGCAAGCCGAAGACGCCGAACAGGTGTTCGTACTCGTCGCCAGCCACTTCAGCATCGGATACTTTTTCAAAGGTTAATACCTTCATATAAAAGTCCAGCGCGCGATCCATGTCGGAGACAGTCATACCGATGGCATCAACCGTTTGAACGAGCTCCTGGCCGTTGGTCTGCTGCGCCTGTGCTGGGAAAACAAAAAGCAAAAGGCAAAAAGAAAACAGCAATAGATGGACGCGGGTTGATTGTTTAGTGATTGTTGTCCTCATAACACGTTCTCTCGTCAATAAGCTGTTACAAAAAAACTATTTCCAACGGATAGAAACAACCCTACTGATGAAAAGCAAATTTCAAGAAAAGTAGTTTCTTGATGCTTCCCACTGATTGAAGAATCCCACTGATAAAGCCTTTCATCGGTGGGTTTCCTCAATTTATGGGAGAAAATTTTTTGTATCATTTTTTGTTTTCAAATCCGTTGAGTTGTTTTTATCCGTTGGCTTTTTTTCAATCCAAAAACCCAGCAATCCATCACTCGATCACTCCATCGATCCAAACCTACTTCATCCTCGCAAGCAGATGGTCCCCCACCCGCAGCGCATTCGCCATGATCGTCAGCGCCGGATTCACCGCGCCGGTGGAGGGGAAGAAGCTGGCATCGACGACGTAGAGATTGTCCACTTCATGCGCCTTGCAGTTCGCGTCGAGCGCCGAGGCCTTCGGATCTTTGCCAAAACGGATGGTGCCATTTTGATGCGCGACGCCGGCCAATGGGATGCGTTGTCCGAGGAAACGTTGTAGCGGGATGACGTGCTCCATACCTTCGATCTGTTTCAACATGCTCTTGAGCTTGGCCTGCAAGCGCTTGTGGCCTTCCTCGTTGTTTGGCACGTAAGACAGCATAATGTTGCCGTTGCGATCAAGCGACACGCGATTATTGGGGTCGGGCAAGTCTTCCGAGGTGAGCCAGAAATCGAGCGAGTGCTTCGCCATGAAGTCGAGCGTCAAGCCGGGCACGAACGGCGGCGCGCCGGCAGAGAGCGTGACGCCATCCAGCTTGCCGACGAACGAGATGTGGCCCATTGGGTAATCCCATTCTTTTGACTTGAAATAAAAATCGTTGAGCGCCAGCGTCTTCTGAAAGATCGATGGATTGGGGTGCTGCGAGATGGCAAGCACGATGGAGTTGATGTGTCCCATGTAATGGCGGCCAACCACGTCCGAGCCATTGGCCAGGCCGCGAGGATGTTTGTCGTTGGCAGAGCGCAGCAACAGCGCGACGGAATTGATCGCGCCGCACGAAACCACGACGACATTCGCCGAATAAGTTTCCTTCATGCCGTTGCGCTCGACGTGAACTTTGGTGACTTCACGGCCTGAGGCGTTGGTTTCGAGGCGCGAGACATACGCCTCAGTCATCAACGAGACATTCGGATTCTTGAGCGCCGGATCGACGCAGACGACCTGCGCATCTGACTTTGCGTAAACCAAGCAGGGATGGCCGTCGCAGGTGTCGCACCGAATGCAGCGGCTGTTCAGTCGATCTTTTTCATCGAGCATGATGCCAAGCGGCACGTGGAAAGGTTTGTATCCGAGGTTCGTGAGATCGTCGTGCAGTTTTTGAATGCGCGGCTCGTGGCTCACTTTCGGAAAGAGATACGGCGCGCTCGCCGGCGGGTCGGTCGGATCGACGCCACGCTCGCCATGCACGTGATAGAGATGCTCGGCTTTGGTGTAGTGCGGCTCCATTTCATCATACGAAACCGGCCAAGCAGGAGAGACGCCGCCATGATGCTTCAGCTCGCCAAAATCTTCTTTGCGCAAACGGAAGAGCGCCGCGCCATAAAATTTGGTATTGCCGCCGACGTAATAATTGGTGTGGGGATGCAGCGCCTTGCCCTCTTTGTCGCACCAAATTTCTTTGGTGTTGTACTTCGCCTGCACGTTGACGGCGCGCGTGCTCCAGTTGTCTTTCTCGCGCGGCACATAATTGCCGCGCTCCAAGATCAAAATCTTTTTTCCCGAAGGCGCCAAATGATAGGCGAGCGTCCCGCCGCCGGCGCCGCTGCCGATAATAATCACGTCATAGTGATTTGCATTGGCCATGATTCTCTCCTCGATCTATCGCTGTTTCGTTGCGGACTTCAGGTCGCAAGTTTGTCGTGCGAGCATCGAAATCCTTACAGCGATTGCTTCTCTCATTCGATTTGATTAGATTGAGCCATGTCTTTTCACATTCATGACCAGCGTTATTTTCAGCCCTGGCTCGAAGCATTGCAGCCGCTCAGTCCTGAAGAGTTGTGGCGCCGCTTTATTTCTCTTGATAAGCTTCCCGCTTTTGATTTTTCGCTGGAAGCCTCGGCGGTTTATTCGTCCAACATCGAAGGCAATACCATCGATCTTGATGCTTTCATGAATTCCAAAATTGGCAAGCAACGAGGCAGATTCAAAGCCAAAGAAAGAGAAGAAATCGAAAGTTTAATCGAAGCCTACCGCTTTGCGCAGGAGTATGCACTGAATGAAAAAAATTTGCTGAAGGCGCATGGTATTTTGTCAAAGCCGATTCTGCCGCGATCCCAGCGGGGAAAGTATCGTGATCAAGCCGTTTTTGTTTACAGCCAATATGGGATAGAATATGCAGCGGTAGAGGCTGAATTCGTTCCTCAAAAAATGAAAGAGCTATTCGACGATATTTCTTTGGTTACGAAACAGAAGAACGAAGTGAATGTTGTATTCTATTATGCGGCGCTTATCCATCTTGTCTTCGCGCACATTCATCCTTTTCAAGATGGCAATGGCCGAGCCGCCCGTCTGCTTGAAAAATGGTTTCTGGCGACACATCTTGGCGCTAAAGCCTGGCAAATTCCTGCGGAACAATATTACAAAGAGAATCGCCATGATTATTACAGAAACATCAAGCTCGGCGAAAATTATTATTTTCTCAACTACGATCAGTGCATTCCATTTTTGACGATGTTGCCGCGTGCGTTGACGCTCTTCGTGTGAGCCAACGTCATCAAGCCTCAATAAGTCGAAAAACGAAATGCCACCTGCTCGTTACCACCGAACAAGTGGCATTCTTATTAGTTTAGTTGGCGTTTAATGAGTTTGATTGGGTGTCACTCGCTTGACAGCATCTCATGCCGAGCAGCCGATTCCGGCATCATTCCATTGTTGTTGAGTTGAAGCGAATCATCATGCGTATGCGAAACCGTCGGCGCTCGCAAGGTTTCGAATTGCACGAGGTCTTTGGAAAAGAACAAATCCAGCGTCCAATCCAACGCCACGCGAAATTTCTTCTCCAGGCGCGGCAGCTTGCTCAGATAAATCGTGCGCCACATCCACCAGGCGAGGAAGCCGGAGAAGTTGAATCCAAAAATTCGCGCCACGCCGGTGCGCCGGCCAATCGCCGCCAGTTGGCCGATGGTTTTGAAGATGAACGGCTTTTTCTTGCCGCCCCGTACGGTGGCAATGATGTTTTGGGCAAGCACTTCCCCCTCGCGTATCGCGTGTTGCGCGGTGGGCGGGTACGGTTTGCCTTGAGGATCGGGCACAACGGTGCAATCACCAATCGCCCACACGCCGGGCCAATCCGGCACTTCCATGAAGGAATTGACGACCACACGTCCCTTTTCTTTTTTGCAGGGCAATTTCTCCAGCAACGGATTCGGCGAGGTTCCGGCAGTCCAAACCAGGATGTTCGCCGAGATCATCGTGCCGTCGCTAAGCTCCACGCCGCGATCGGATATTCCCTTCACTCTGGTGTTGACGCGAATCTCGACTTTGCGCTCGGCCAACTTTTTTTGCGCATAGCGGCCGAGCGGCTCACCCAGTTCCGGCAGAATCACCGCGCCGGGATGCACCAGCACCGTGCGGATGTTTTCCTCTTTAAGATGCGGATAGAACTCGATGGCTTCGCGCAGGAAGTCGTTCACCCCGGCAATCGTTTCAACACCGGCAAAGCCACCGCCGGCGACCACGACACTCAACAAATGGTCGCGCATGCCCACGGCGCATTCGAAATCCGATTCTTCAAGATTTTCGATCAACCGATTGCGCAAGTGGATGGCATCGCCGAGCGATTTCATCGTGATGGCGCGTTCTTGCAGTCCCGGCAGGTTGAAGAAATTGGTGATCGAGCCGAGGCCGATCACCAGATGATCATACTCCAGCTCGTGATCGTGCCCCTGCGCTTCAAGGCCGTGAGTGACGACGACGCATTTTTTTTGCAGGTCAATCGATTCCACGTCGCCGTCAAAAAAGCGCACGCGCTTGAGCATCTTGCGCACCGGATTCACGATGTGCGTGATGTCGAGATCGCTGGCGGCTACTTCGTGCAGCATGGGCGTGAACAGAAAAAAGTTCTCCCGATTCACCAGCGTGACTTCCACGTTTGGATCGCGGGCCAGCGTCTTCTCTAGATGCAGCGCTGTGTACAAGCCGCCGAAGCCGCCGCCGAGAATGACAATTCGTATTGGTTTATTCATAAGAGTTTTGTGAAATTGGTGTTCGTTCTCAAAAAGTGATTGTGCCGCTTAGTCGATTCTTTGATTCAATCCTTACATCAAGCGCTTTCGATATTGTTGGTGAAATTTGTAAGGATTGCGTCTGATCGACGACGAATAAGTGTGCGAAAAAACTGTGCCGTCATCCTGTAAGGATCTTTTTGATAGTGAAGTCATATGCGATTTGTGCTTAAGAGCGAAAAGATGCTTCCAGCATGACAGCTTGAGGGAATGTTGTGTACAGAATCAATCGATCCTTTTCACTTATGAATGCAAACACCTCAAACAAAAACTGGCAGCACGATCATCGACATGCTCCGAACCGCTTCGCGGTTATTCCGATTGCCACGCGCCTACAAGCCGATACTGCGCGCACCGGGCGCGGCGTGACCATTGCCATGATTGATTCTGGTTTTTATCCGCATCCGGATTTGATCGAGCCGGTCAATCGAATCGTCGCGTTTGCAGACGTTACGCAACCCGATGATCGCTTTGAGTTGGACGGCTCCGCCCCGCGTCCAAATAGTTTTAGGGAAGCGGAGCGGGGCGCGCCGCATGATTGGGATTGGCATGGAACGCAAACTTCTGTGGTCGCGGCGGGCAATGGACGACTTTCGGATGGCGTCTATCGTTCCTTAGCTGCAGAAGCGCGGGTGGTTTTGGTCAAAGCCGGCGATCGCGGCAAAATCACCGAAGAAAATATCGCGCGCGGCTTCGAGTGGGTGATGAGGAACAAGGAGCGTTACAATATCCGCGTGGTAAGCATCTCACTCGGCGGCGATGAAGACGTTCCCTATGAAACGAACATCGTTGATCGGGCGGCAGAAGAGGCGGTGAAGCGCGGACTCGTCGTCGTCGTCGCTGCCGGAAATTCCGGATGCACGGACAAGCCGCGCACCGTTCCGCCCGCCAACTCTCCGTCGGTCATCACCGTCGGCGGATATAACGACAACAATCAACTGGGCAATCAAAACCTCGACCTTTATTGCTCCAGCTACGGCCCGACTGCGGATGGCATTCTAAAACCGGAGATCATCGCGCCGGCCATTTGGGTCGCCGCGCCGATTTTGCCGGGAACGGCTGCTTACAAACGCGCCGAGGCGTTGTCGCAGATTGCTGGTGCGCCCGACTATGAACTTTCCAAGCTAGTTCGTGAACTGCGGCAACAAGCCGAGTTGCCCGAGGCGCTCTCTCAAGAATCACCGGAGCGAATTAGCGCCGTCATCGAGTCAATTTTGCGCGAGTGCAAAATCGTGGCGACGCATTATCAACACGTGGACGGAACTTCGTTCGCCACGCCGATTGTCGCCTCGGTAGTGGCGCAGATGCTCGAAGCCAATCCGAACTTGACGCCGGCGACCACCAAGCAAATTCTCATCGCGACCGCGGACAGGATTCCGGACGCGCCGTTGGTGCGGCAAGGGTATGGCGTGTTGAACGCGCAACGTGCCGTCGAGTTTGCCAGCCGTGAAATGCATATTCTTGAGCACTCGCATTTTCAACCACCGCGCGTTGAGGCGGGGAAAATAGTTTTTTTCTATCACGATGATGCGGCAGAGCACGTAGCCATCGCGGGTGACTTCAACGGCTGGAATGTGCATCAAACACGTTTCAACAAAATGCCGGATGGCATCTGGCGCGCCGAGATTGACGCTCCGCCAGCCGGACGCTATCACTATAAGCTCGTCGTCGATGGCGAACGCTGGCTGGATGATCCAAGCAATGGCATGAAAGCGCCGGATAATTATGGCGGGTTTAATTCGGTGCTGAACGTAAAATAGAAAGGCTCGTACTCCTACTCGTACTCGCCTTTCACAATCTTTAAAAGCGAGTAAGCGTACGAGTAGGAGTAAGAGTAAGAGAATTAGTGAGAACCAAATGCTCGACGCATTGAAAAAGCACTGGCCTGAATACTTAATGGAAGCCGCGGGGCTCGGCATCTTCATGATCTCAGCCTGCGGCTTTGGCGTGCTGCTCGAACATCCAGCGTCACTAGTGCATCAGGCTATTTCCGATTCGTTTGTGCGACGCATATTGATGGGCGTGGCCATGGGATTGACCGCCGTCGCCATCATCTACTCGCCGTGGGGCAAGCAATCCGGGGCGCACATCAATCCCTCGGTAACGTTGACTTTTTTGCGGCTCGGCAAAGTCGCGCCCCATGATGCGCTCTTTTATATCATTGCACAATTTGCCGGAGGCATTGCCGGCGTACTGATCTCAGCGGCGGTGTTCGGCGATTTGCTCGCCAACCCTTCGGTCAACTACGTCGCGACCGTGCCGGGCCCGGGTGGGACAGTTGTTGCATTCGTTGCCGAAGTCGTTATCACCTTTATTCTCATGTCGGTCATCTTGAACGTCTCGAATAACCAGCGCCTCGCAAATTGCACCGGACTGTGCGCCGGCGTTTTGGTTGCCACTTACATCGCGTTCGAAGCGCCGCTATCGGGCATGAGCATGAATCCCGCGCGCACGCTTGGCTCGGCTTTTCCGGCGCGAGCCTGGACGGCGCTCTGGGTCTATTTCACGGCTCCGCTCATCGGCATGCTGGCGGCGGCGCAAGTTTATGTGACAATGAAAAGCGCAGGCGCCGTGGCGTGTGCGAAGCTGCATCATCAAAATGCCAAACGCTGCATTTTCTGCGGCAAGCCGGAAGGCGCCGATGGGTTGGCCCGCTTAGCGAATGAGTTGCATCGTTTTTCTTATCCCCTTTTATAAAATATTCTTGCGGGTAAAATCGTCTCCGATTTTTCCTTCCGCCGGCAGCATCGCTCACAAAGTCTTACAAAATTTTTGAGAATGCCAAATCTTGCACGCCACGCCGGTGATGTTTGGTTAGCGAAGCAAGTTTGAATTTTATCCCGGCTCATTGCCAAATGAGTTACAATAAATAATCTCGTAACGTCTGTGTAAGGATTCAACGAATTGCGCGACTGAGATACGGAATGTGACGAGAGGAAAAATGATGATGACATTCTCGATCACAAAATAAACATCATCCTCTTAAAAGTTTTATCAACACAACCCTACTCAAGGAGGCGTATCATGCGTCGTAGTTCTAAATCTCTGTGGGCAACACTGGCCGCTTTCGCCATGTTGGCCGCCGCCATCAGCTTCGCCGGTGACATGCACACCAGCGGTCCGTTTGCCGGCGCCAAAGCGAATACCGGAACGGTGACCCACAGCAAGCAAGACGGCAAAAGCATGCTGACTTTGTCCGATGACTTCGTCGTCCCCGACACCCCGGCGCCGCATTGGCAAGTGGTTGATTCCAAGGGCAACGTGTATTTGCTCAATCGGCTGAAGATCAAAGAAGAAAAATACAACAAGTCGATCGTGGTGCCGTCGTACGTAAAAGATATTGCCAAAGTGCAAATCTGGTGCGCCTGGGCCGAGGCGTTGCTGGGCGAAGCGTCGTTCGAGAAACCGGTGAAGTAACTTCTCGATTTGAAGTGAACGCCGGTTGGTTGAGCGACGAGCTTGATCAGCCGGCTTTTTTGTGAAATCAATTTGATCGAATGAAGGGTTTGGATAAATGGATTTATGGATTGTCAGACAATGGATTGTTGGATTACTGGATTTTTGGAGTCATGGAAAGACCATTGATCCATCAAGCCAACAATCCAAAAACCTACTAAACCCTAAATCCTTTCATCCGCAAAAGGGAGAAATTAACCATGAAATCCTTAACTAGTTTGGTTGCGGCGTTGTTGCTCGCCGCATTCGCCACCGGGCAAGCACAAGTGACTGAAAAACGCACCCTCACGCTCGCCGGCGCGAAGCAGGCTATCGCCGCGGCGGTCGCCGAAGCCAAAAGACTCAATGCGCCCGGCGGCGTTATCGCGGTCGTCGATGATGGCGGCAATTTGATGGCGGTCGAGCGTCTTGATGGAACGTTTGCAGCCGGCGCTCTTATCTCGATTGGCAAAGCGCGCACTGCGGCGATTTTCAAACGCCCGACCAGCGTCTTCGAAAAAATTATCCGCGAGGGCCGCACGCCGATGGTGGCGCTCAATGACTTCACCCCCTTGCAAGGCGGCGTGCCGATTGATGTGAAAGGCCAAATCGTCGGCGCTGTTGGCGTGAGCGGCGCAGCCAGCGCGCAACAGGATGAAGAACTCGCCATCGCCGGCGCGAATGCGCTGAGTGTGAACGCCAATGGCATGACCTCAACTTCGGCGGTGACCTTTTTCGATAGCAAGAGCGTGGCGGCGGCATTCGTCAAAGGACAGCCTTTGCTCGAAACCGGCGAATACAAAATTCACGCCAGCCATCGTGACGGCCCCGGCAAAGCCGAAGTGCACGACCACGAGACCGACATCATTTACGTGCTGGAAGGCACGGCGACGTTTGTAACCGGCGGCAAAGTAATGGATGGACAAACCATTTCGCCGGGCGAAATTCGCGGCGCCGGAATTGAAGGTGGCGAGACGCGCAAGCTGGTCAAAGGCGACGTGATCATCGTGCCCCAAGGCGTGCCGCATTGGTTCAAGGATCTCAAGGCGCCGTTTAATTATTACGTCGTGAAGTCCATCAACTAATGCTTTGTCGATATTGTCCCGACACACTTTTTTTTCATGTCATTCTGGAAGAATCCTTTTGAAATTCGAGTCAAAGTCAGTTAATGAAAAAGATTCTTTCAGAATGACAATACTGCAAAGGGAAGAGCAACCATGAAATCCATTTTTCTTTTTTTTGTTGTCGGGTTGATGATTTGGTCAACCAACGGCATCGCACAAACCACCGCTGACACGCCGAAAGGCCAGCCCGAGGCGACGATCAATCTCGCCACCGCCGAAGGCGTGACGCTGGTCAAAGGCGAGTGGCGGTACAGCGACACCAAGATTATTGAAATCGATTTCAAAGGCCCGGGGCCGGACAATCAACCTACCGGCGCGCCGGTCAAGACTTACGATTACACCCCGCACGCCGGCGGAGCGGATTTCGACGATTCGCAATGGCAAGTCATCGACGCTACCTCGCTCAATGCTCGACGTTCTACGGGAAGACTCTGCTTCAACTGGTATCGCATCAAGATCACCATTCCTGAGCGTATCGACAATTTTGATCCGAGCGGATCAACAGTCGTGTTCGAAACCGCGCTGGATGATTATGCCGAGATTTGGGTGGATGGCGAAATCTCGCGCGCTCTCGGACAAATGGGCGGCTCGGTCATTAGCGGCTGGAACGCGCCGAATCGCCTCGTCGTTGGCCGCAACGTGAAGCCGGGCCAGCAGATTCAGCTCGCGGTGTTTGGCGCCAATGGGCCGCTCTCGAACCCGCCGACGAACTTTATCTGGATGCGCTACGCAAAGTTGGAATTCTACAGGAGCGCAGTTCCGGCAGTTCCGCTCGCATTGACGCCCGCAGAAGTCAACGTCGAAGTGACTCGCCTTGATCTGGCGATGACTGCCATCGTCGGGCCGAATCCGAAAATCTTCAAGCTCGTCGAAGGCTTCAAATTTACCGAAGGCCCGATTTGGGTGCGCGATGGCAAATATTTGCTCTTCAGTGATCCGAATAGCAATATCATTTACAAATACACGCCCGACGGCAATAACACCGGCAAGCTCGAAGTGTTTCGCACGCCGAGCGGCTACTCCGGCGCCGACCTTGCCGAATATGGGCAGCCCGGCTCGAATGGCCTGGCGCTCGATCCGCAAGGCCGGCTGACGATTAACGAGCACGGCAATCATCGCGTTTCGCGTCTGGAAAAAGATGGCAAGGTGACGGTGCTCGCCGATCGCTACAAAGGCAAACGTCTCAACAGCCCGAACGATCTGGTGTATCGCTCTGATGGTGCGCTGTTCTTTACTGATCCGCCTTTCGGTTTCCCAAAATTGTTCAAAGACCCGCGCAAGGAATTGCCTTTCAGCGGCATCTACTCGATTTACAAAGGCAGGCTGCAATTGCTCAGCACGGATTTGAGCGGGCCAAACGGCATCGCGTTTTCGCCGGATGAAAAATATCTTTATGTGGGCAATTGGTATGACGCCAATCTGTACACTTCCGGCAAACCCGATGAGAAAAAGATCGTCGTCATGCGCTACGAGGTGAAACCCGACGCGACATTGTCGAACGGCAAAATCTTTTTCGACATGACCGGCGCGAAGGGCGAAGATGCGATTGACGGCATCAAAGTGGATCAGCAAGGCAATCTCTATGTCTCGGGTCCCGGCGGACTCTGGGTGCTATCGCCGGAAGGCAAGCACATTGGCACGATCAACGCGCCCAAGCATATTCACAACATGGCGTGGGGCGATGAAGATGGCAAGACGCTCTACCTGTGTGCGCGCAGCGGCTTGTATCGCATGCGGCTGAATATTCCAGGCACTGGTCTGCATCTTGGTTTGCAGAAACTAAGCAGTAGATAACCATGTGAAGTCGGACTTTCACCCAACGTGCTCAATGTTGGAGCATTACAGTGAAAGTCCGACTTCGCCAGCTACAAGGAAAGTTTTATGAAAATATGGATTGTCACTATCGTGTTTGCTGTGATGAGATTCGGTTTTGTTTCCTCGGGCTTGGCGCAAGGCCCGCCCATCAATACCGACTCGCCCATTCTGTTGGGCGTCACCGGAAAAGCCGTGCGCACGTTCGGTCTGGTCATTCGCCAAAATACGCTGCGGCAAAATGGCAATGAAATCAACGATCCGATGGCGCGCGACGTAACGGTTTACGTGCAGCCGTTGGCCTTGCCATATAATTTCACGGATGATTTTCAAGTTGCGGGCATTTTTCCGTATGTCAACGCCAATCTGGATACTCGCGACCGCAGTTTCTCCAGCTCCGGTTTGGGTGACATTCAGTTCTTCGCCAAATACGTGCTTTACAAGCGCGATGGCAAGAACAAAACTTTTCGCATTGCCTCGCGCTTCAATCTCAAACTGCCGACCGGCGATGAAAAGAAGGCCCCGGCTTTGGGCACCGGCTCGACCGATTACGCTTTCTCTTTAGTTGGCGGATGGATTCAACGCCGCGTGGGCATCTATCTGGAAGGCGGCTACGCCCTCAACACTTCCAACAATGCCGTTAATTTCGGCAACGGCGTGGTCTACAATCTCGCGTTGGGGTATCGCCTGTTGCCGAAGGTTTACGAAAGATACCCGTCGCCGCAGTTGAACGGCTTTCTCGAAATCAACGGCGTCACGATGGCAAAAAACAAAGTCAATGGCGTTGCTGATGCCAATTCCGGCGGCACGAGGATTTTCCTTTCGCCAGGTTTGCAATACATCGGTGGTCGCCTCTGGCTTGTTGAAGCGTCGTTTCAATATCCGCTCATCGACGAGCTAACCGGCATTCAACTGAGCACCGACTGGACGGCGAGCCTCGGCTTGCGGCTGTTGCTCTACTAAAAAACTGGCGTATGGATTTTTGGATTAATGGAGTGAGGGAGTGTTGAAAAGCCAACCCTCCATTAATCCACCAATTCAAAGATTCAAGGAGAAATGAATCATGAAAAACCTGAAACTCTTTGCCTTGTTCGTTCTGCTCATTTCATCATTGAGCGTGAGCCAATCCTTTGCGCAAGTTGAGCGTGTGGAAATGCGTGTTGATGGACTTGCCTGTCCCTTCTGCTCCTACGGCCTCGAAAAGAAATTGAAAGAGGTCAAAGGCGCGGACAAAGTCACGATCTACGTCGACAAAGGCCTGACCGTTCTCACCAGCAAAAAAATGCAGTCCCTCAACGTTGAGCAGCTTGAGCCGGTGGTGTTAGATGCCGGTTTCACACCTGGGCCAATTTCGCTAACAGCGACTGGCTCCGTTAGTGAGAAAAATGGCGCACCGGTGTTTTTGGTCAGCGGCACGGACATTATGTTTATGCTCAAAAACAATGCGCAGTTGGAAAAACTCCGCGCCGGATCAAACAGAGCGCCGGTGAAAGTCACGGGCAGCTTGACGAAAGAAACGCCGCAAGGACATGGCGGCCATCCTTATACATTAACCATTGACAAAGTTGAAGTGACAAAATGAAACGATTGGCTTTGCTCGGCGTTTTGTTTGCCTTCGCGATCATGCTTGGTTGTGAGCAGCGCCCGAAAAAATTGACCGGCGTCGAATTTGTCGCGCAATTTGGCGGTCAAGGCGATGCGCCAGGACAACTCAACGAACCTATCGGCATTGCGTTGGACGGCGCTGGCCATCTTTACGTCGCTGACGCGGGCAATCAGCGCATTCAAAAATTCACCATCGACGGCAAGTTTCTGCTGGCGTGGGGAATGCAAGGCAGCAGTGAAGGCGAGTTGGATCGACCGATTCATTTGGCCGTCAGTTCGGACAGCTTGGTCTACGTGCCGGAATATGGGAACGACCGCGTGCAAGTGTTTGATGCGAACGGCAAGTTCCAATTTACCTGGGGCAAGACTGGCAAGGACGCGGGCGAGCTCGATGCGCCAGGAACGGTGAGCTTCAACGGGAACGGCCATGCGTTGGTGACGGACTTTTACAATCACCGCATCCAAATTTTTGATAAGCGCGGAAATTTTATTTCGCAGTTTGGCCACCAAGGACATGAGAACGGCCAGTTGTATTATCCGACCGATATTGCGGTTAATAAGCAGGGCAATTTTCTCGTGGCCGATGCTTACAATCATCGCATTCAACAGTTTGATGCGCAAGGCAAGTTTCTTAAAGGCTGGGGTCGCCAGGGAAAAGCGCTTGGCGAGTTCGATGTGGCCAACTCTCTGGCGCTCGACCGCGAAGGGCGAATTTATGTCGTGGATTTTGCCAACCATCGCGTGCAGATTTTCGATGCCGAAGGAAATTTCTTGTTTCACTTTGGCTCGCAAGGCAAGGCCAATGGCCAGTTCGAGCAGCCGACGGATATTGCCATCGACGCGCAAGGCCTGATCTACGTCGCCGATTGGGGGAACCATCGAATACAAAAATTTCGCCGAGTTGAACGGTGAGTGAAAAAGCAACAGGTCTTCAGGGAGAACACGACAATGTTAAGACACTTCATAACTCGCCTTAACTGGATGGTGGCGTTAGTTATCATCCTTCCACTCTTTGCAAACGCCGTGGCCCAGCCGAAAAATGCATCGGCCAATCATGGCAAAATTTTGCGGCTCGATCCGCGTTTTGACAAGCTGGTGCCAAAGAACGCAGTGCTGGAGAAATTAGCTGATGGCATCGCCTGGGCCGAAGGGCCAGTTTGGAATCGGGAAGGAAAATTTTTGTTGTTCTCCGATGTCCCCAACAACGCGATTTTCAAATGGCAGGAAGGCAATGGCGTAACGCAGTTTTTGAAACCCAGCGGTTACACGGGAAAAGTGCCATTCACCGGGCGTGAGCCGGGTTCGAACGGATTGGCTTACGATACACGAGGACGGCTGGTGATGTGCCAGCATGGCGACCGTCGAATTATCCGTCTCGAAAAAGATGGAACGAAAACGACGCTGGCGGATCGCTATCAAGGGAAACGCCTCAATAGTCCGAACGATTTGGTGTTCAAGTCCAACGGCGATTTGTATTTTACCGATCCGCCGTTTGGTTTGCCCAAGTCATTCGACGATCCCAAGCGGGAGCTTGATTTCTGCGGGGTCTATCGACTGAGTCAGGATGGCAATTTGACGCTTCTGACCAAAGATCTCAAGGGACCGAACGGCATCGCCTTTTCTCCTGATGAAAAAATTTTGTATGTCTCCGACAACACCGGCGGAGCTTGGTGGGCGTTCGAGGTGAAAGCGGATGGAACGATTGCGAACGGACGCGTCTTGTTGGATGCCACTGCATTTCGGAAAAACAAACCTGGCGGGCCCGACGGCATGAAGGTGGATATTCACGGCAATATCTTTGGCGCCGGTCCAGGCGGATTGTACGTGATCGCACCGGATGGCGCTTATCTCGGCGGCTTCGAATTCGGCGTGCCCATCGGCAACTGCGCCTGGGGTGAGAATGGCTCGACGCTTTTTATCGCCGCCAACACAGAACTCTATCGCATCCGGCTGAATACGAAAGGCACGGGATTTTGAAATGGAGTGTTGGATTGTTGGAGTATTGGAGTGATGGATTGATGGAACTCACCAATCCAACGCTTCCGCGTGATGCTGAACAAGAAAACTTCGAGAGGTGATGTATGTTGAACAAAAAAGTTTTGGCAATGAGTTTTGTCGCGTTGATGAGTTTTTCGACGCGGGCGTTGGCGCAAGATCCGACGAGCCTTTATCCTAAAAATTACAAAATTCTTTTTGAGAATGATCGCGTGCGGGTGCTGGACTTTGTTTTGCGCAAGGGCGATACGGAAGATTTCCACAAACATCCCGCGCATGTGGCGTACATTCTGACCGGCTTCAAGATTCGCTTCACCTTTCCGGATGGCCGCACGGTCATTCGCGAGACGAAAGCGGGCGACGTGTTGTTCAGCGAAGCCGTCACCCATTCGCCATTGAATATCGGCGACACCGAGGCGCACGGCATTTTAGTCGAAATGAAAACGCCTGCCGAGAAAACTGAAGACAACAGCAAAGCGGCGGCGCCGGCAACGATTGGCGGCGATTTGCTGACAGCCGTCACGTTCATTCATGGTTTGGTGGGCAAAGAAGAAGAGCTGAAGAATCATCTGCTCTCGCTCACGGCGCCGACTTTAGCCGAGCCGGGCTGTCTCCAATATGATCTCTATCAATCGCCGACCAAGCCGAATGAATTTATGCGCTTTGAAATTTGGCGCAACGCCCAAGCGCTGGAAGTCCACAAGCAGACGCCGCATCTCAAAGCCTCTTTCGAGCGCCGGCAGAAAGAGGGCTGGAAGACCGAAATTACGCCGTGGTTGCGGGTGAGTCAATAAGCCGTAACGCAGACTGCCAGTCTGCATTTGGCGCGAGCACGAGTCATGCGAAACAAACTTCTTTTTCTCTGCACTTCGGATTCCAGCGTTCGCCGGAGCCCGACCCACAAAACCATTTTCCCACAGATTCTTCTCAGGAAGAATCACATCAATCAAGGAGGATTAAAATGAGAGCAAAGAAACTGTTTTGGCCCGCGGTGTTATTCGGCTTTGGCAGTCTGGCGATTGTCCACACCGCTTCAGGACAAAGCTGGACGCCGCAATACACCGTCCCCTCTGAGAGCCATGCTGGTATTTTTTGTGTCAAAGCTGTGGACGAGAGTACGGTTTGGGCAGGAGCAGGTAGGGGTGTATATTTGAGAGCAACCGATGGCGGACAAAACTGGACTTCGGGTTTGGTGCCTGGCGCGGAATTGGAGGATTTTTACTCCATAGCGGCAATTGATCAGAACACGGCTTATTTCGTCTCCTCGCATGCGGCTTTTCCCGCACCGGACGCGCGCATCTACAAGACCACCAACGGCGGCCAAAACTGGACATTGCAATATCAAAACACCGAGCCTGGCGCTTACTTCAACTCCATCGCTTTTTGGGATAAGGACAATGGCATCGCTTTTAGCGACCCAGTTGGAGGCAGTTTTCTGATCGTTACAACGAGCAACGGTGGGGCTACCTGGGAGCGAATTCCTGCGGCCAATATTCCGCCTCCGTTTCCAAACGAGTATGGTGGCTTTTCCGACGGCGGCGGCACCGCGCTGGCTGTTGAGGGCACCAGCAATGCCTGGTTTGGAACCTCATTAGGCGAGCCGGTGCGCGTTTTCAGGACGACAGACAAAGGCCGCACCTGGACGGTTGCCAACACCCCGCTTGCCACGACCCGTCCCTTTTGGGGCATTGCGACCATTGCTTTCAAAGACTCGCTCAATGGCTTTGCGGGCGGTGGCAGCGACTTTACCTTGGGTACTGCGAACAATTTGATACAAACTACCGACGGCGGCAGGACCTGGACTGTTGTCACTTCCTATGCGCATCGCGGATTGTCCACGTTAGTTTATGTCCCCAACATGAACAACTTAGGCCTCTGTGCAACAGCGAAAGACGGTTCAATTTTCTCGCCGGACGGCGGAGCAACGTGGAATCGCATCGATCAAGATTCGTCGTACAGTGCCCTTACTTTTGTCAGTCCGACTGTAGGCTGGGCGGCGGGTTGGGCGTCGGGAACTTCGATGATTGTGAAGTTCAATGGCAACTTGGCCACAGCCGTAGCTGAACGACCAACCAACAAACAGCCGCAGGGTTTTGACCTCGCACAAAATTATCCCAATCCGTTTAACCCGGAGACCCGCATCAAATTCCAACTGCCGTCGGTAAGCTGGGTACGCTTGGAAGTGATCAACTTGATGGGTCAACATGTTGCAACGCTGCTCGAAGGAAAACGGCCGGCAGGAGAGTATGAAATCACCTGGGATGGCCGGAATGATTTCGGCCAATCCGTGTCCAGCGGAATTTACCTTTTGAAGATGCAAGCCGGCAAATTTAGCCAGACGAGGAAGATGGTGTTGACGAGATAGTGCTACAAGAGTGGTCCCATTGAGTCGTTGAGACTCGAGATTTTTCAAGGCATGGTCATCTGAATGAGTTAACGTACAAGCCGGACTTTCGCCATTCAAAAAAAATCGGAGCATCTTGGGACGAAAGTCCGGCTTTACCGCGCTATGGCAAAAAATAAATCAACTTTCATGCTCGTCGGTCTCGCATATCTGAGCTTCATCAGCCTCGGCTTGCCGGATGGATTGCTCGGCGTGGCGTGCCCGTCGATACGCGCATTTTTCAAACTGCCGCTCGACTCGCTCGGTGAACTGGTTGCATGCGTTTTATGGCATCGGCGCAACGCTCGGGCCGATCATCATGACGAGCGCGCTCGAGATGACTCATCGCCGGCAGACGGGTTACGCCAGTGTTGGAATTGGACAACTTGGCTTGGCAATCTGTTTTGGATTGACCAACAAGTTGTGGACGAAAAGCAATCCATCAAGGGAAAAATCGCATCCCGCTTCGCTTCAAAAAGTTTCAAGCACGAGCGCATTCCGCTTGCCAGTCGTATGGTTGAGCATCGGGATATTCTTCATTTATGCCGGTATTGAGGCTGCTGCCGTGCTGGGACAATCTTTGTTGCCGAGTTTTTTAGGCATGCTTGCGAAAAATATCGGCTTGGAGATCGTCGCCCCTGCTATGCTGATGGCTGCGATTTTATTGCTGGCACTTTATGAAGTGCTATTGTCAGCAAGTCCGAAGCTTGCTCCCGTAGAAACCCAGGCGATGGTATGAGCATTGAAATGAAATAAAGCCTAAGGGGCTGCGCAAGAATAAATAGGCAGTGTTCGTTCTCAATGGTACCAAATGTTGTTACACCCATCCTGAGAATTTGGGCACTCGGATGATAATTAGTTCGAGTTTACAAGGTATTTCTGGAATTTAATTATCTTGCTATTTACTGGGCATAATGTTATTATTGGGCTCAAATGGAAGATGACAGCCTAATGGTAACATTATGCGAACGATACAGTATCATTCCCAGACTCTCGAAGCGCTCTTTGACAAAGAAAAAGTGGTGACCCTCGACGCGATGAAAAAAGCGTTGGGGACAACGGCCAAAATGACAGTCTTTCGCAAGCTCAAAACCTTTGCGTACCATGCCAGCTACTCTCATGCGGGCAAATACTATACGCTGGACGAGATTGCGGAGTACGATCATCATGGACTTTGGAAGTATCGTCAAGTCTGTTTTTCAAAATATGGCTCTTTGCTCAACACCGTCAAAGCTTTAGTCTGTGCTTCAGAAGCTGGACATTTTGCACCCGAACTTGAGGAACTTGTCCAGGTCCGGGTGCACGCGCCGCTGTTGAAACTAACTGCTGCCGGTCATCTGCGGCGTGAAAGTCTAGCGCCGGGTTTTCTTTATCTGTCTCCGCAAACCCGGAAGGTGCAGCTTAAGACGCGGAAACAGATGCTCGAAGCAATCGCCGCTGGCGACGAGTCGTCGGCAGATATCCAGCAGGCCTTGCGCACTTTCCTGGCAACATTGAATGAGAAACAACGACGGCTTTATGCCGGTTTCGAGTCGATGAAGTTTGGTCATGGCGGCGACGTCATCATCGCCCGACAGATCGGGATGAATGTCAAAACCATCGCCCGTGGTCGCCGTGAACTCGCGTCCCAGCAGATTACGGTCGATCGCGTCCGCGAAGTAGGTGGCGGGGCGAAGGCCCTCGAAAAAAAAGCGCCGTCCTCAACGTCTTAGAATCTTTGATGGCCAGTGACACCGCCGGTGATCCGATGGGACCACTCAAATGGACGCGGAAGAGCACGCGTAAAGCCAGTCGCGAACTCAAGCGCCGGAAGATTTCGGCGAGTCCACGAACCGTCGCACGACTATTGAAGATGCAACTGAGCTTCTCTCTGAAAGCGAATCGCAAGACCATAGCCGAAACGCAACATCCAGATCGCGATCAGCAATTCAACTATATCGCCAAGATGAATGAGCATTTTGCCACTCTGGGCGAGCCTGCGATCAGCGTCGATGGCAAGAAAAAAGAACTCGTCGGCAATTTCTATAATCCTGGGCGCGCTTGGCGTCGCCACGCCGACAAGGTCAGCGACCACGATTTTCGTTCAACGGCGACCGCCATCGCTACTCCGTATGGTATTTACGATGTGCAAGCGAATCATGGCTTCGTGGTCGTTGGTACTTCACATGATACCGCCGAATTTGCCGTCGACAATAGTGCTTGTTGGTTAAAAAGTCTTGGCCCGACGCTCTATCCACAGCTCAAGGAACTGCTGATTCTTTGTGATACGGGCGGTAGCAATGGATACCGTTGTCGGGTTTGGAAGTATGCCCTTCAACAGCGGCTGTGCGATGTCTTTGGCATTGCAGTTACCGTTTGTCATTATCCGACTGGCGCATCAAAGTGGAATCCGATTGAACACCGCTTGTTCAGTCATATTAGTGGCAATTGGGCCGGTATCCCTCTTCGCTCCTTGGAAACCATGCTCAAATACATTCGCACGACCGAAACCCAAAACGGCCTCAAGGTCCGTGCGCGACTCAGCAAGAAGAAATACTTCACACGAGTCAAAATCGATGATGAGCAAATGACCGAAATCAATATCAGCAGACACCACATCCTGCCGGAGTGGAACTATACGATTTATCCAACAGCCACGATGTGGAATTCCAAATCAGCTTGCTCGCCAAAATAGGCAGCTTAAAATTCCAAGTTATTCTTGCGCAGCCCCTAAGGAGAATAAATGAAGAGAAAAATATTGCTTTTGGCGGGAATCTTCGCCATGCTCCTCGGCATCATGAGTATTGTTTTCCCGGCCAAGAAACTCATAATCAAAGGCTACGATCCCGTGGCTTACTTCGACGTGGGCAAACCGGTGAAAGGCCTCGAAGAGTTTGAGTATCAATGGATGGGCGGCACGTATCATTTTTCCAGCAAAGAGAATCTTGAGCTGTTCAAAAAAGATCCGGAGAAATATGCGCCGCAATACGGCGGCTACTGCGCCTATGCGGTGAGTCAAGACTATACGGCATCGGTCGATCCCGAAGCGTGGGACATGGTGAATGGCAAACTGTATTTGAATTACAGCAAATCGGTGCAGAAGAAGTGGCGACAGAAGCGAGATGAGTACATCGCCAGCGCCGACAAGAATTGGCCGAAGTTGAAGGCAAAAGAGCAGAAGAAATCAGAATGATGGAGTGTTGGATTTTTGGATTGATGGAGCTTTGGATGGGTGGAGCAGTGTGGTTTTCATTATTACTCCCTCAATCCATTGATCCACAATCCAAAAATCCAATAATCCAGTAATCCTATTGAAGGAGGTTCGGCTATGTTCTGTATTTATTGTGGCAGCAAAGACCACGGCAGCGGTCAACACCAGCCCTGTTACTATTGCGGCGGCGATGTGCACAACACGGCCGAGCATAAACCTTGCGCGCATTGTCTCAGCGACGAGCATACCACCGGCCAATGCAAGCCGTGCGTGCATTGCGGCAGCGAGCAGCACGAGACGAACGAACACGCATAGGGCAAAGGGCATGGCGCAAAGACCAGAGAGCACCTCATTCTTGCATGAAAGTAATGATCGTCATTGTTGTTGCCCTTAGCGGTTTCGTTACACGTTCTGATTGACAGATTATTAGGGAGTAAAAGAGATGACCACGAGAAGAGTTTTCAATTTACTGGAAAAGAGCCGGGCTCGAATGGATTAATGTTCGATCCGCAGGGCCGGCTCGTGCTTTGTGAGCATGGCGACCGGCGGGTTTCGCGACTCAATGCGGACGGCAGCAAAACCACTCTCGTCGATCGTTATGAAGGCAAGCGTCTCAACAGCCCTAACGACGCGGTGTTCAAATCGAACGGCGACCTGTATTTCACCGATCCGCCTTTCGGCTTGCCAAAAACTTTCGACGATCCCAACAAAGAACTGGATTTCCAGGGCGTGTATCGGCTCTCAAAAAGCGGCAAGCTGAATCTGCTCACGAAAGAAATCAAAGCGCCCAATGGCCTTGCCTTTTCGCCCGATGAAAAAATTCTGTACGTCACAGATGTCGATCCGGCTCGCTCGGCGTGGTTGAAATTCGACGTGCCATTTCAAATCCGCTCTTACCAAACAAAGGCATAAATGGCAATTACAATAATGCGGACTATGCTTTCGTGGGCGCCGCTAATTCTTACCATTCCTCCAAGATATTTACGTCCTAAACGTGGTAACCTGCTGTTTTTCGCTTTGTCCTTTGCAACAGTTTTTAGTGTTTTCATTTGCACACTCGTTGCACTAATTGCTCTGGCAGCGACCAATGGTGCGGATAAAGAACTTAGAGAGAAGTTGGCTGGAATAGATTCACATATCTTAGTATTTTCCGCAACTCAAAATCAGACTCATATTTCAAGCTTTCCAGCTTTGGCAAAAAAGTTATCTGAAGTTTCGGGTGTCGCTGCTGTGGCACCGTTTTTGATTTTGGATGCACAATTACAATCTTCAGTCGATGATCCAGAGCCTTATCCCGTAAGATTGAAAGGGGTTGATGCTGAGAAAGAAGTCACTGCAACGAGCTTAGTAAATTATCTAATAGAAGGGGACCTACTATTGATGTTAGCAAAAGACAGGAAAGAACTTCCTTTGATAGTTGGAAGCGGATTAGCTACGAATAAGGAGATTCGTTTGGGCGATACTTTGGTAATTGTCAAGCCTGAGTTGTTTAATGATCAAATAAGAAAATTTCGCGCAAGAGTAACAGGTATTTTTAGAACAGGGCTTGGTTTGGACTATTATTTAGCTTACGCGCCATTGGATCAAGTTCAGTCAATGGCCGGCGTCAATGATAGTACAATCACTGGATTTGGCATAAGGGGCGAAAATTTACTCAAAGCGGATCTTCTGGCAGCTGAGGTTGGGAAGCTTTTGGGAGAGAACTATCGTGTTGAAGACTGGAAAAGTGTTAACCCTAACGTATTTGCAGGAGTGAGTTTGCTTCAGAGAGTGAGTCTGATCTTGCTTTATGGAGTATATATGTTGGTTTTGGTGTGCCTGAGTTGCATCTTGCTGCTGGTTCTCCATGAGAAGCGTCGAGACATTGCTGTGCTTCTAACTATTGGCATGAAGCCATTTCACGTTCAAACAGCCTTTGCGTTTTTGGGAATGCTGATAGGAGTCACTGGTATTTTGTTCGCTTTCTTGGTATCGCCCTTGCTTTGCAGAGTTTTCAACACCTTCAAAGTCTTTGAACTTCCTCCAGAAGTCCTAATGATAGATTATGTTCCATTCGTATTGGAGTGGAAACATTTTGTCTGGGTCGGTATGTCCGAACTCTTTTTGCTAGTATTGGTTGGATTTCTGACTACATCAAACGTTTACAGACTAAAACCGGTGGTCATTCTGCGTGATGAATAGCGAGATAATTGCAGCTCAAGAATTGTCTAAATCTTATGCTTCTCAACAGGGATCCACTCGCGTCCTTTGTGATGTAGATTTTCACGTAACGAAATTCTGCATGATTGCAGTTGAAGGGGCGTCCGGCTCTGGCAAAACTACTTTGCTTAATCTACTGGGCTGTCTTGACCGTCCGGACTCTGGTAAGATATTTTATGGTACAAAAGAAGTTTCTACCCTTTCTAACAACAAGCTTGCTGAACATCGTAATCATCATATCGGATTTGTTTTCCAACGTTTCCATCTCATACCGGAGTTATCTGCTATTGAAAATGTAATACTTCCTTTGAGAATCTCTGGCTTATCTGGCCCCGACGCGATAAAACGAGCACAACAAGTCTTAGAGGATGTTGGCTTGCAGCACAGATTACTGAGTAAACCGTCGGAGCTATCTGCAGGTCAAATGCAACGAGTTGCTATAGCACGTGCTATCGTAAATTCTCCAACAGTTTTGCTTGCAGATGAACCTACTGGCAATCTCGATAGGAAGACCACAAATGATATCGCCGAGTTGTTAGAAAAACTCACCGAACGCAAAATGGCAATCGTGATTGCTACTCACAATGATGAGCTTGCAGGAAGATGTGCAAAACGCTACAAACTAAATGATGGTAAGCTCAGAGAAATTAACTCATGACGTATTTAATACGACAGTTGCTTTTCCTTACTGTTGCTCTTGTCTGTGTCGCCGGTGATGAAGATTTTGAGACCAGGCTTTATCGCGCCCAGCAACATCTGTATGACGCAAAATATGAAATTGCCGCGCGAGAACTTATGATACTATCGAAGGAATACTCATATCAACCTGGTGGTCCCTTTTTTCATGCAATGGCCTATTTGTGGCAGCTTGGATTCAGGCCAGATGATACTCAATTGATTACTAATGCTATTACACTGTTGAAAAATGCACATAATCGCGCAAATCACAGTCTGAATTCAAACGCTAAAAATCCAGAGATGCTTTTTTGGCGTGGCATTTCAACCGGAGTTATCACAGTATGTGAAGTGCTATTAGAAACATCACCTGAGCAACGCAATCCAAATATTTTTAGTTCAATACTCGGCAGATTCAGAGCTCTCGACAAGTTTCGATTAATGCAAAATGATTTACAACTGTCTTTGAATTACAATCCCGAGCTAATAGATTCACATTTGGGTCTCGCACTTTATGGCCTTTATAGCGGAAGAAACAAGCAGAAAGGTATTGAACAACTCTGGTCAGTAATTGATAAGGGTAAATATCTAAAAACGGAAGCCAGCTATCTTCTTGTGGATTTTTTGTATGGCCAAGGTTCCCATGATGATTTACTATATCGCGCAATTCCTATAAACCTAGGTTTAAGCATGCAGTATTCTGATAATTTGCTTTTTCAACTTGCCCTTGCAAAGCTTTACTATGAAATTGAAAATTTTGACGGAGCAGAATCGGTTTTAGTTCAACTTTTGAATGATAGTAGTAGGCCATATCACAATTTGATTTCTAATGAGGCTCATTATTTTTTAGGAACAATTGCTTTCAATAAGGAAAAGTATTCGATGGCTATCGAACACTTCGAGCATATTTTTGCTTCCAATCCAAGATTACCAGACTATTTGATACCTTGGACTTACTTTCGGTCGGCCCAATGTCATTGGCGACTGGGGAATATACCAATTGCACGTAAGTTGCTTGAAAAAACCCTTGGAGCTGACAATGTCAATGGAGTGCATTTTGAAGCTAATAATTTACTAAAGGAGCTTGCGAAAAAGTGATCTGATTTCAGAACGATGCGCATCGGTTGCTTGGTGCTGCCGGTCTTTTTCCATTCAAAGAAGCCATCAGCCGGGACGATACATCTTCGCTTCTGAAACAATCTTTTGAAGGCGGGTTTTTCGGCGAGTGTCTCGTTGCGGGCATTGATCATTTTATTGCCGATTGAAGAGCCTTTAGCCCAAGTGGGAATAAGCCCCCACTTCATCATGACGAGCTTCCTCTTGCCCTCTTCTTCCAAGATGATTGGCACCACTTGGGTTGGGGCTATATTGTACCGTGGCTGGAATTCGATGTCACCGGTTTCGAGATCAAAGCGCAACTGAAGCGCTTCGAGATTTGCAGTATTTGTGTATCGGCCGCACATGCTCTTTCTCCGTACTTCGAGGTCGTCCCACGATTATGGAAAATGGTACAAACGATTAGACCCTTGAGTCAGGTTGAATGGTGGATAAGTCGTCGTTGTCTGTTGCCAAATCATCGCCCTGGCAGCGCAAATCTTCTAAGGCTTCTCGTGGCCATCCTTACATGACATGCCAATTACCTAGGCTGAGTTGAGGAACTAGTCGTATGGTATATACTTAGACCTTGCTGAAAAACTCAAAAAGTGAAAAGAGTCTTTTGCTGCGGAGGGTTTCATCGTTACATTGAGTCATCGAAGTGCACGCTTTTTTGCATGAG